>Ga0102953_1000251_pt1 | contig 38997 bp, 42 predicted proteins | sample SalPon2A_C_D2_MG_FD_78509 | JGI IMG/M metagenome (GOLD analysis project Ga0102953, IMG submission 78509) | Soil microbial communities from South San Francisco under conditions of wetland restoration - Salt Pond MetaG R2A_C_D2_MG | ecosystem: Environmental > Terrestrial > Soil > Wetlands | place... | reverse complement strand
CTCGGCGAAGCGCTCGGCGATACCCAGCGTCCGGCGCATTACCTTGCCATTCCGCCGGCCCTGTTTGCCACGGTCATCGAGGGATTGCAGGCCGCGGGCCTCAACGAGCAGGCGCGTGTCATTGTCGAGAAACCGTTCGGGCGCGACCTGGCTTCGGCGCGCGAGCTCAACCGCATCGCGCTGACGGCATTCGAGGAGGATGCGATTTTCCGCATCGACCACTATCTCGGAAAAGAGGCGATCATGAACATCCTCTATTTCCGTTTTGCCAATTCCTTCCTCGAGCCGATCTGGAATCGCGATCATGTGGCCAGCGTACAGATCACGCTGGCGGAAGATTTCGGCGTGAAGGGGCGCGGTGCGTTTTACGAAAGCGCGGGCTGTTTGCGTGATGTGATCCAGAACCACTTGTTTCAGATCGTCGCACTGCTGGCGATGGAGCCGCCTGCCTACCAGGGTTACGGTGCGGTGCACAACGAGAAAGCCAAGGTGTTCCAGGCGATGCGGCCGTTGCGGCCGGAGGATGTGGTGCGCGGCCAGTATGCGGGCTATCGCAGGGAACCGGGCGTGGCGAAAAACTCGGATGTCGAGACGTTCTGTGCGCTGCGGCTGCATATCGATTCCTGGCGCTGGCAGGGTGTGCCGTGGTATCTGCGTTCAGGCAAATGCATGGCGTCAACGGCAGCCGAAGTGCTGGTGGAACTGAAGCCGCCACCGCAACGGCTGTTCGACGATTCGCAGCCGGTAAAAGGGCGCGCCAATTACCTGCGTTTCCGGCTTTCGCCGAATGCTGCCGTCGCACTGGCTGCACGCGTCAAGCGCACGGGTAAGGAATTCATTGGTGAGCAGCACGAACTTTTTCTGCTCAATGCACACCCCCATGCGGAATCGCCCTACGAAAGATTGCTGGGCGATGCCATGGCCGGCGACGGCGCGCTGTTCACGCGCGAGGATGCGGTCGAGGCGGCGTGGGCAGTGGTCGAGCCGGCGCTGGCTGCGCATGACAAGATTCATTCCTACAGACCCGGCAGCTGGGGGCCGAAACAGGCCGATGCGCTGATTGCATCGGACGGCAAGTGGCACAATCCGCAGCCGGGCGAGGAGGCGCAATGAGCTTGATGCTCGCAGGTGGGAAAAGTGTGCTGCTCTGCTCGGACCTGGATCGCACGCTGCTGCCCAACGGACCGCAGCCCGAATCGCTCGAGGCGAGAAAACTGCTGCGGGCACTGGCCGAGCGACCGGAAGTGACGCTGGCCTATGTCAGTGGCCGTCACCGGGGGTTGCTGCAGCAGGCCATTGACGAATACGAATTGCCGTTGCCCGACTATGCAATCGGCGATGTGGGAACCACGATTTACGAAGTCGATGGGAACGAGTGGCGCCCCTGGAAGGAATGGCATGAAGAGATCGCGGTCGACTGGTGCGGCAAATCGCGCGAAGACTTGCAGCAGAGCCTGGTCGATATCGGCCAGTTGCGTTTGCAGGAAGACAGCAAGCAGAACGTTTTCAAGCTGAGTTATTACGCACCGGCGGACATTGTTCCCGATGAGTTGTTGGCGCAGGTGCGCGGACGCCTTACAGCGGAGGGGGTGCATGCCAGCCTGATCTGGAGCGTGGACGAAATGGCCGATGTCGGTCTGCTCGACATATTGCCGGAACATGCCACCAAACTGCATGCCATAGAGTTTCTGATGCAGCGCAAGCACTTTGCTCCGGAGCGGACGGTGTTCGCCGGCGACAGTGGTAACGATCTGCCGGTGCTGACCAGCGGCCTGCAGGCGGTCCTGGTCGGCAATGCCCGTGACGACGTGCGCGAGGAGGCAATGCAAAGTGTGCAGCAGGCCGGGCATCCAGCCAGCCTGTATCTGGCGCAGGGCGGGCTGCTCGGCATGAACGGAAACTACAGTGCCGGCGTACTGGAAGGACTGGTGCACTTTCTGCCGCACACACTGAAATGGTTACAGGAGGCGTCATGAATGCCGCACGGCAATTGCATGATCTGGGACAGAGTCTCTGGCTCGACAACATCACCCGCGGACTGTTGACCAGCGGCACGCTGGCCCGATATATCGACGAGTATGCGGTGACAGGGCTGACCTCAAATCCGACGATTTTCGATCACGCCATCCGCAACAGCGATTTTTACGACGAGGCCATCCGCGAGAAAATGCAGGCTGGCAAATCGGGTGAAGCCTTGTTTTTCGAACTGGCGCTGGAAGACCTGACGCAAGCCGCCGACCTGTTCTATCCGGCCCATACGAAGAGTAGTGGGCTGGACGGCTGGGTGTCGCTGGAAGTGTCGCCGCTGCTGGCGGATGATACCGCAGCAACGCTGCGCGCAGCGATGCAGCTTTACATGCAAGCGCAACGGCGCAACCTGTTCATCAAGATACCCGGCACTCCGGCCGGCATACCGGCCATCGAGGAAGCGATCTTTGCCGGCGTGTCGGTAAACGTCACGCTGCTGTTTTCGCGTGAGCATTATGTCGCCGCGGCCGAGGCGTACATGCGCGGTATCGAGCGGCGCATTGCTGCCGGGCTCGATCCGGAAGTCGGCTCGGTGGCGTCGCTGTTCATCAGCCGCTGGGACGTTGCGGTGGCGGACAAGGTTCCGGCGAAGTTGCGCAACCACCTGGGCATTGCCATCGCCATGCGCACTTATCGCGCCTATCGCGAATTGCTGGAATCGAAGCGCTGGCAAAAACTGGCCGCCGCGGGCGCCAGACCCCAGCGCCTGTTGTGGGCCAGCACCGGCACCAAGGATCCGCAAGCTTCGGATACTTTGTATGTCGAAGCATTGGCCGCGCCGGACACTATCAACACCCTGCCCGAGAAGACGTTGCTGGCATACGCGGAGCATGGCCGCGTCGGCGGGATGCTGCCGACCGATGCCGGCGATGCGGAAGCGGTGATCGCGGAATTCGGCTCGCAAGGTATCGACGACGGCGTGCTTGCCGCAGAACTTCAGCGCAAGGGCGCGCACTCCTTTGCCGAGTCCTGGAACGACCTGATTGCCTGCATCGAGTCGAAGAGCGGAACGCTTGGTGCCAGTAGCTGAGATGCCGGTGCAGACATGTCGCTGGCACGAATTCGATAATCTTCCCGGCCTTGAACAGGCCGCCGGCGAATTCATATTGCATGCATCGAAGCAGGCGATTGCCACAAACGGTGCATTTCGCATCGTGCTGGCCGGCGGCAGTACGCCACGCAACATTTACCGGCAGCTTTGCGAAGTCGATACCGACTGGTCGGCGTGGAACATCTATTTTGGCGACGAGCGCTGCCTGCCCGTTCGTGACCCGGAGCGCAACAGCCGGATGGCACGTGACGTGTGGCTGGATCGCGTAGCCATTCCTTCACGGCAAATCCATACGATTCCGGCAGAGCTGGGCCCCGAGGCGGGTGCCTTGCGTTATGCGCGTGAACTGGCCGGTGTCGGCGACTTCGACCTGGTGCTGCTGGGGTTGGGCGAAGACGGGCATACCGCCAGCCTGTTTCCCGGCGCTGCCTGGGAGCGGGCCGAAACTTTGCCTGCGGTTATCCCTGTGCACGACGCACCCAAGCCGCCGGCGCAGCGCATTTCGCTTAGCCCGGAGCGCCTGAGCCGCGCCCGCCACGTGCTATACTTGGCTTGTGGAGATACAAAACGGAATGCGATCGAAAACTGGCGTGCTGGTGTAGCCTTGCCGGCCAGCCGGATAAACCCGGTCTCCGGGGTAGATGTTTTTATGTGTGTCTAGTTGTGGGGGCTGTTTCAAGTAAAAGGGCAGACCGTACTGGCCTGCCCTCGCAAGGAATGGTTGATTGCCTTATTCCTTGTATGCCTCGATTTCGAATGCCAGTTTCACATCGTCCCCGATTCCCGGCAGGAAGGTCTTCATGCCGAAATTCGAGCGTTTGATATCTGCGGAGGCGTTGGCACCGCATTTTGCCTTCTTGTTCATCGGGAAGATGCCGCAATGGAATGAGTCGATGGTCAGCTTCACCGGCTTGGTCACGCCGAGCAGGGTCAGGCTGCCGTTCACGGTTGCCGGTGTATCGCCCTTGAACGTCATGCTGTCGGCCTTGTAGGTCATGGTCGGGAATTCGGCCACGTTGAAAAAGTCCGGCGACCTCAGGTCCTTGTCGCGCTTGGCAAAGCCCGTGGTGAGGGACCTTGTGTCGACGGTGATGTCCACGGTTCCTTTTTTCGCTGCGCGGTCCAGCGTGATCGTGCCGCTGGTCTTGTCGAAGCGTCCGTGCATGGTGGAAAAACCGAGATGGCTGATGCTGAAGTGCGGGTAAGTGTGTGCCGGGTCAACCTTGTAGGTTTCGGCGGCGAGGGCCGACAGCGGCAGACTTGCGCTAATCAGCAGGGCAGAAAATAAACTGGATCGTTTCATGTGAGCTCTCCTTGTTATCAGATAGGCGGTGCACCCGTTACGCGCCATGTCAGGTAAATCGCTCCTGCCGCACAGAGCAGGGCGGCGGCAGACAGCTGAAGGGATTGTAACCACATGGATGATTTTTGTGGAACCGGAATTTGCGCAGCAGAGGGGATGGCGGCAATGGCCATCAGTGCATACCAGGGCAGGCTTGCGCTCAGCACGCCCAGGCAGCCGACCAGCCCGGCGAGCAGCGACAGCGGCAGCGTGAAGCTGCGTCCGCATGACAACGACTGTTTGCTCAACAACTGCAGCAACAGGACGGCGCCGGAAGCTGCGCCGAGCGACATGCCGAGCAAACCCAGCATGACGGAGGAACCGAACAGTGCAGCCACGCCGGTGCCCACCCCCAGTGCTACCCCGGCACTGCCTGCGCGTACCGGGTTGCTGTGCAGCCGGTCGGACCAGAATACCAGCCAGCCGACATATGATGCAGTGCCTACCGCCCAGGGCAGGGCGGTCAGGAATTCGTTGTGCTGTTGCAGGATGCGCCATATCACCCAGATTGACGCCAGGCCGCCGACACATGCCAGCGTGGCACGCATGAAGCGCCAGGTGGATTTATTCAGGGCAACGCCCAGCAGCGTAGCAAGTACGCCCAGCAGGATGGCCTTGCGCGTTGCGGTCAGCGGTTCGATGCCGATGCTGCCGACCATGAAGGCGGTTACGATGAATCCGGCGATGAGGGCCAGCCCGGCCAGATTCCAGCGCCGCAGCACGATTGCGGCGATCAGTGCGGCAATGAATGGTGCGACGCCGCCTTGAACGGCAGGGTGGTTTAATAGCTCTTGCAATTCGTTCTCCCCTGTTGCCTGAGGCGGGCGCGGTATGGCAACTGGTTTGTCGTCATCGCCACCCGGGCCGCGCTCAGGTTATTCTGTAAAACTCCAAGAGTTGCATGGGAATTGGTCTTGCCTGGGTTGCGCATAAAACTTATTTTTGCGTGCACCATCTAATACGCAGTTTATCTTTCCCGCCAATACGACTCCATGGTATTCCGATGGTTCCCTGTATGCAGGCGGCGAGTGGCGGAATGATAAAATTGACCGGAATATTCGGTTTGACGGAGTTCTTTGTATGAAGCGTATTTTTCTATTTATACACAACAACTTGGCGATCCTGTTCGTCATCAATATCACGTTGCGCCTGTTGGGTGTGGACCGCATTCTCAATCAGAGCGGGAGCATCAATTTCAACGCCTTGCTGGTGCTGTCGATGGTGGTCGGTTTTTCCGGTTCCATTATTTCGCTGCTGATTTCAAAATGGACGGCCAAGCGCATGGTTGGCGCTCATGTCATTACCGATCCGGTCGATCCGACAGAGCGCTGGCTGGTAGACACCGTACGCCGGCAGCGGGCATTGGCATGCCGGAGGTGGCGATTTACGATGCGCCCGACCTGAACGCCTTCGCCACCGGCTGGAACCGTAATGACGCGCTGGTTGCTGTGAGCACAGGCCTGCTGCGCAACATGGACAAGGATGAAGCGGAAGCCGTGCTCGGCCATGAAATCAGTCACGTCGCCAACGGCGACATGGTGACGCTGGCACTAATCCAGGGCGTGGTCAACACTTTCGTGATTTTCTTCGCCAAGCTGTTCGGCATCATGGTCATGTGGTTTTCGCGCCAGCGTGAACTCCGCGCCGATGCGGGCGGGGCAAGGCTGGCCGGGAGCCACAAGATAATCGCCGCGCTGGAAAGGCTCAAGCTCAACCACGAGCAGACTGCATTGCCGGAAAAAATGGCTGCCTTCGGGATTTCCGGTGGCAAGGGCATGATGCATTTGTTCATGACTCATCCGCCGCTGGAAGATCGCATTGCGGCGTTACGTGCCGGGCAGTAATGCTTTGGCACAAAGAAAACAGGCTTGCCTTGGCAAGCCTGTTTTCTTTGTGCAGGAACGGTGCGTTTAGTGCCGTGCCAGCCAGACCCGGTATACGACATGATGAGGCTGTGCGCCTGTTTTGGCGGCAGGTGATGGGACGGCGACAGTCTGCGCCACCGGCGGCGACGCATGGACATCGTTGGCGGAGGATTTGCCCGGATCGGCACCGCCATTGTCGTCTTCGTAATAGTCGTCATATTTGATGCGCGGTGGATTGCCATCGTAGATCAGATTGCGGCGGCGCGACAGGTAGGCGTCGCGGATGAACGAATATTCGTCGAGCGCGGCACCTGTCAGCATGCCTTCATTGTCCAGCAGCTCCGCACGCGTGTTGACGGCGTCCAGCAGATAAAGCTGATTTCGTGTACGCATGTGGCTAATGCGGCGCACCCTGCTGGGACGGCTGTCAACGTAAAGTCCGATGCTGTCGCGCAAGGTGCTGGGACCGAGGATGGGCAGTACCAGGTAAGGGCCGTTTTCGACGCCCCAGTAACCCAGCGTCTGGCCGAAGTCCTCGTTATGTTTCGGATAGCCGACTGCGCTGGCGGCATCAACCAGTCCGAGTGCGCCGACCGAGGTGTTGATCACCAGGCGGCCAGAATCCGAAAAGGCCTGTCTCAGCTTGAATTGCAACAGGTCGTTCAAGGTGACGATGACGTCGTCCAGATTGGAAAAGAAATTGTGCACCATGGTCCTGCCGGTTGGCGGCACGATGGCTTGATAGCCTTTGGCCATGGGTTTGAGCGCGACCGAATCCACAGTGTCGTTGAATTTGTAGATAGTGCGGTTCAGCGGCTCCAGGGGATCCTTCGGGTTGCGATACGGTGAAGTCGAGGCGCAACCGGTCAGGGCAATGATGACGAGCGGCAACAGAATTCTGAGGATGACCATGTAGCAGTTATTGTTAAGTTATTGAAAGCAATTATAGCGGAAAGGCAGCAATAGCAAAGCGGCCGGCATGACGCACCGGATTTTCTTTTCTAATTAACCGGTTATTCCGGGGGTGGCCCGAGACTGGCGATCCGAAACTGGAAATGGCCTGTCTTGCGGTCGGCAAAGTAGTCCTGCAGGGTAAAGCGTACCGCGCGGAAGGCAATTTCATTCCATGGAATATCCTGTTCTTCGAACAAGTGTACTTCCAGGCTTTCCACACCGGGACTGAAATTCAGGTCGAGCAATCTGGCGCGAAACAACAGCTGCACCTGGTCGATATGGGGCAGGTTGTACAGTGCGTACAGTTCGCCCACTTCTATCCGGGCATTGGCCTCTTCCAGCGTTTCGCGCGCAGCGCCTGCCATGGTGGTTTCGCCGTTTTCCATGAATCCGGCCGGCAATGTCCACAGGCCGTGGCGCGGCTCGATGGCGCGGCGGCACAGCAGGATGCGCCCATCCTTCCATTCCGGGATGGCTCCGATCACCAGTTTCGGGTTGTGGTAATGGACGGTGGCGCAGGCGGTGCAGATGTGGCGGTCGCGATGATCGTCCGGGGGCTGTCGCAGTTCCACGGGGGCGCCGCATTCGGGACAGTATTTCATGCTGCCTCCCACGGGTTCCTTAGTCCCAGAATTTCCACCACGGTTTTTCGCCTTTGTGGGCTACAAATTTTTTCCCTTTGGTGTTCATGTCGAGCACGCGCTGTGCATCGTCGCGCAATTTGGACATGCCCATGGCGTCATAGGACCGGATCATGATTTTCAGCGCGCTGCGCGATTGTGGTGTATGCGGGTATTCGGTGAGCACGGTGATTGCGCGGTTTACCGCGGCCACATAGGCGCCATGCTCCATGTAATAGTTTGCAACGTGAATCTCGTGCCGTGCCAGGGTGTCGATCAGGTATTGCATGCGCAACCTGGCATCGGGCACATATTTGCTGTTGGGGAAGCGCGTGACCAGTTCCTTGAACGCATCGAAGGAGTCCTGTGCGCCCTTGGGGTCGCGGTCAGCCATGTCCTGCTGAATGTAGGTGCCGAAATAGCCCAGGTCCTCGTTGAAGTTGATCAATCCCTTGAGGTAGTAGGCATAGTCCACGTGCGGGCTTCTGGGATATTGCTTGATGAAGCGCTCCGCTGCGGAAAGTGCAGACTCCTGCTCGCCCGCCTTGTAATAGGCATAGGCGATCTCCATCTGTGCCTGCTGGGCATAGCGGCCATAGGGATAACGCGATTGCAGGTCCTGGAACAGGGTTACGCTGTTGTCGTAGTTGCCGTCGTTCATTTCGGCTATGGCGTCCGCATAGATGTCCGCCGCCGGCCTGGATTTGCCGGTGTTTTCGCTCGGCAGGGGGGAGAACATACTGCAGGCAGCTAGGGAGAGCAGCAGGATTAAGGCTAAACTATGACGCATGACTGGACCCGGAAAAAAATTATCCAAAGATTATACCAAAGGCAGGCAATCCACTACGCAACAAGTTGCGGGTGGAGTTGACACTACCAAAGGCAGGCAATCCGCTATGCAATCAATTGCCGGTGATGTAGACGAACTGGACGACGAGATGGTTCCCGGCGAGGCGGCGGCCGTGGAGTTTGCCGTGCCCGACGAGTATGGCGGCATGCGTTTCGATCAGGCCCTGGCGAAGCTGTTGCCGGAGTATTCGCGCAGCCGCCTGCAGGACTGGATTGCTCAGGGGCTGGTAACGCTGGGCGGTGAAATTGCCACTGCCAAACAGAAAGTGTGGGGCGGTGAGGCCATCTCCGTGCGGCCGCAGGCCCATCCGTCAGAACAGCCCTGGCAGCCCGAGGACATTCCGCTCGATATCGTTTGCCAGGACGATAGCATCCTGGTGATCAACAAGTCGGCAGGGCTGGTGGTGCATCCTGCCAGCGGCAACTGGCAGGGTACGCTACTCAATGCGCTATTGCATCATGCGCCGCAACTGGCGCAGGTGCCGCGTGCCGGCATCGTGCACCGCCTGGACAAGGATACCAGCGGCCTGCTGGTGGTGGCTGCGACGTTGACCGCACAGACTGCACTGGTGCGCCAGTTGCAGGCCCGCACGGTGAAACGCGAATACCTGGCGCTGGTCTGGGGCGAAGTGGAGCGTGACGGCACGGTGGACGCGCCAATCGGTCGCCATCCCGCGCAGCGCACGAAGATGGCGGTGATCGATGGCGGCAAGCCCGCCGTCACGCATTACCACATCGAAGAGCGCTTTCTTGGTTGTACCCTTTTGCGCTGCAAACTGGAAACCGGGCGCACCCACCAGATCCGTGTGCATCTTGCCTATCTGGGCCATCCGCTGGTAGGCGACAGCACTTACCTCAAGGGACCGCAAAAATGCCCGCCGCAGATGCGCGCCATTCTTTCGGTCTTTCCGCGCCAGGCGCTGCACGCGGAGCGGTTGGGACTCGAGCATCCTGCCAACGGCGAATGGATGGAATGGCAGGCACCGCTACCGCAGGACATGCAACAACTGCTGCAGCAAGTCAGGAGTGCCGCGCATGAGCCTGCTTGAGCACTGCATCGTTCCGGACTGGCCTGCACCACCCAATGTGAAGGCGCTGCAGACCACGCGCAACGGAGGTGTCAGTGCCGTGCCTTACGATAGCCTCAATCTCGGCGACCACGTCGGTGATGTGCCGCTGGCGGTGGCGCGCAACCGCATGCTGTTGGGCTCGCTGCTGCCGAGCGAGCCGGTATGGCTGAAGCAGGTGCACGGCACGACAGTGATCGATACCGGGGTGGCCGGCTGCGGCGCACCCGAAGCCGACGCCTGCGTCTCGCGCCATCGCGGTGCGGTGTGCGTGGTGATGACCGCCGATTGCCTGCCGTTGTTGCTGTGCGATGAACAGGGCAGTGTAGTGGCTGCGGTGCATGCCGGCTGGCGCGGCCTGTGCGACGGTGTGATCGAGCAGGCGGTGCAGGCGGTGCAGGCGATGCAGGCGTCGCCGCACGCGTTGCTGGCATGGATGGGCCCGGCCATCGGGCCGCACGCATTCGAGGTCGGAAACGAGGTGCGCGATGCTTTTATCGCCAGGCAAACCGTTGCTGAATCCGCCTTTGCTGCGCATATGCCGGGCACATGGTTGGCCGACCTGTACAGGCTTGCACGCCAGCGGCTGGAAGCGCTTGGCGTTACCCGCATCTATGGCGACGGACTGTGTACCTATACCGAACGCGAACGTTTCTTTTCCTATCGCCGCGACGGTACCACCGGGCGCATGGGAACATTCGTCTGGCTGGAATAGCGCGCCGCGGTGCTAAAATACGGGCAATCACCCCAAGGGAAATATGATGTACCACACCATCGAACATTTCATCGGCAACACACCGCTCGTCAAACTGAAAAACATTCCGGGCTATACCAGTAACACCCTGCTCGCCAAGCTCGAGGGCAATAATCCCGCGGGTTCGGTGAAGGACCGCCCGGCACTGTCGATGATCGTGCACGCCGAACAGCGCGGCGACATTGTGCCTGGTGATTCGCTGATCGAAGCGACCAGCGGCAATACCGGCATTGCGCTGGCGATGGCTGCTGCCATACGCGGCTACAAGATGATCCTGGTGATGCCGGAAAACCAGAGTGTGGAGCGCATCAAGACCATGCGTGCATTCGGCGCCGAACTGGTGCTGACGCCAAAGGAGGGCGGCATGGAGCAGGCGCGCGACACGGCCGAGAAGCTGCGCGTTCAAGGCCATGGCACTATCCTTGACCAGTTCGCCAACCCCGACAATCCGCTGGCCCACTACGAAGGCACCGCACCGGAAATCTGGCGCGACACCAAGGGCGGCATCACCCATTTCGTCAGCAGCATGGGTACTACCGGCACCATCATGGGCTGTTCGCGTTTCTTCAAGGAAACCAGCCCGGAGATTCAGGTTGTCGGTGTGCAGCCGGCGGAAGGTGCGCAGATTGCCGGCATCCGCAAATGGCCGGAAGCCTACCTGCCGAAAATCTACGATCCGAAAAATATCGACCGGCTGGAATACGTCAACCAGACCGAGGCCGAGGAAATGACGCGCCGCCTGGCCAGTGAGGAAGGAATATTCTGCGGGGTTTCCTCCGGCGGTGCGCTGGCTGCTGCGATGCGCCTCTCGGAGTCGGTGAAGAACGCCACCATCGTGTTTATCGTGTGCGACAGGGGCGACCGTTATCTTTCCACCGGGGTTTTCCCGGCCTAGTTAGAACCTGCCTCAAAACTACTGCGCTCGCTACATTTTTAGACAGGCTCTAAGATCAGGCTAATTATCTGTGAAGGCGGCGGTCGAGCCGTGCATCGCCAGTTCGATTTGCTTTGGGGTCAGCGGCCCCTGATGCTGGCCCACCAGTTTGCCGGAGGGTGAATAGAGGAAGCTGGTCGGCAGTCCGCTGACGCCGCCGAAGTTGCTGGCGATGTCCTCGTTGCCGAATACGACGGGATAGGAGATGGACTTGTTTTTTACAATGTCGGTCACGTCCTGCCGGGCACGGTACATCACCGCCACGCCGATTACCTGCAAATCCTTGTGTTTTTTCTGCATCTTGACCAGGTCCGGCATTTCCGCCAGGCAGGGCGGACACCATGGCGCCCAGAAATTGACCAGCACCCATTTGCCGTGCAGTCCGTCCAGAGAAATACGGATGCCGTTGCTGGATAGCAGCGACCAGGCGTCTGCCCGTGCATTCAGGGTGAATGCCGATGCGAACAGCAGCGCTGCAAGCAGCGCCACTGTTCGCAGGGCAGTGTGTCGTACTTCTCTCACGTTGGTTCCGACAATAACTAGTCAAAAAAAGTTCACTCGAAGGATTGTCTCATACCCAGCGTCAGCGTGTAGCGCGGAACCAGTTGCAGTGAATTGACGTTCTCGTAGACGGGAAGCTGCACGAAGCCGTAGACGCTGGTACCACCACCGATGCGCCATGTAGCGCCGGGCGCGAGATAAAGCAGCGTGCCGCCGGTGGCGGCTCCGCCGGTCAGTGCATCGGGCGGAGTGGCAGCCGCGCCGCCGTCCGGGCGGCGATGTACCAGGTTGAGTTGCAGCATGGGTGTGAATTTCGCGCCGAATTTTGCGTGGCGGATACCAGTGTTCAAGGAATAGACATCGCCGGGGCGATAGTCGGCGCCGCTGAAAGACTTGGTTGAAACCGCATGCTGCACGGTGCCATGCATGAACCAGCCGTAGCTGCCGAGATTGCCGGCAACGAAGCCGCCGAGTATGACGTCGGTCGAGCCGGTGCCGATCTGCAAGCTGGGATCGACCGGCGAACCATCATTGAACGTCGTATTGGTACTGCCGGTCGGCAGTTTGGCGCCGATGATCAGACCGGCGCTGCGGTCGGTGGAAAAACCGGTGTAGCGGCCGACGACGCGGATGTCGCCGATGCTGCTGGCGGAGGATGAAAGGTAGTTAGTTGTTGTGGGCCAAGTTCCTGCATCGGTAAATGTACCGTGCGTGCGTTTGACGAATGGAGCCTGGACGGAAACGCCCCATACGTCGGCGGTGTAATTGAACGATGCCGTGAGTGTTTGCGTTTTGGTGTAGTCCTCGATTTCGTTTCCCGCCGCATTCAGTGCGGCGAGTTGCGTAGCGGAAGCCTTGCCGCTGCCGTAGCGCTGCTGGTCCTGGTTGAGGTAACTGTAGGCGAGGTTGAACGAATAACCGGGCGTGGTGTTGATGCCCTGGGTTTGCCAGTTGGTGGACAGGGTGCAGCCGCAGGCGGCGCACGCCAGCGCCTGTTCGGCATCGAACAGGCCGATGCCGCCGATGAAAATAGCGAATGCGATTTGCAAAACCGGACGTGGCCGGATGAAGTGCAGCAATTGCATGGTGATTCCCCCTATGGAATTTTTTCTACTTATTGAAGCATCAGGATTCTAGCGGGGGGAGGACTGCGACTCCTGCGACATATTGCCGCAGGTAAGTGATTCTAATTTGCCTGGGCGATTTTGGGTCGTGCCAGCGGCGGATTCTGTGCGAAATAGCGCTTGACGCCGTCAAAGATGGCTTTCGCGATTTTTTCCTGGAATCTCGGGTTGCGCAGATGCCGCTCTCCGGAAGGGTTGCTGATGAATGCGGTTTCCACCAGAATCGACGGGATATCCGGCGCCTTGAGTACGGCGAAGCCCGCTTGTTCGACGTAACCGCGGTGCAGGTTGTTGATGTCGCCCAGCTGGCCCAGCACGAATTTGCCCAGTTTGAGACTGTCGCTGATGGTGGCGGTCTGCGACAGGTCGAGCAGGGTACGTGCGAGGTAGGGATCTTTGGTGTCGATATTCACGCCGCCGATCAGGTCAGCCTCGTTTTCGTTCTTTGCCAGCCAGCGTGCCGCGGCACTGGTGGCGCCGTGTTCGGATAGTGCGAACACCGACGAGCCTTTGGCACTGGAGCGGATGTAGGAATCGGCGTGGATGGATACGAACAGGTCGGCGTGCGCCCTGCGCGCCTTGACCACGCGCATGCCGAGCGGAATGAAGTAATCGCCGTTGCGCGTCATTACCGCGCGCATGTCATCGCTGCTATCCACCAGTTTGCGCAACCTGCGCGCAATCGCCAGCGTGACGTTCTTTTCCAGCGTGCCGTGGCGGCCGTGTGCCCCCGGGTCTTCGCCACCGTGCCCGGCATCGAGCACGACTATCAACTTGCGTGCGCTGAGCTGTGGCACAGAGTGGGCCACTGTGGTTGTTGCAGGTTTGATTTCAGCTTGGGTGGACGCTCCGGCCACTGTGGGCGTTGTCGTACCGCTCTCCGAAGACGCTGCAGCCGGACTGCTCACGGTGCCCGTCTTGCTATCCACCAGCGCCATCAGCGGATCGGCCGGCGTTTCGGGATAGATGTCCAGCACCAGGCGGTAGCCGTAATTCGCCACCGGTTTCAGGCTGAATAATTGCGGCTTGACCGCGGCCTTCAGGTCGAGCACCAGGCGCACCACGTCCGGCTTGAACTGGCCGACGCGTATGCTCTTGAGATAGGGGTCGTCGTTGCCGACTTTTTTCGTCAGTGCTTCCAGTGGCCCGCGCAGCTTGACATTATCCAGGTCGACCACCAGGCGCGACGGATTGTCCACGGTGAACATCTTGTAGTTGAGCGGCTTGGAAGTCTCCAAGGTCAGGCGGGTGTAGTCCTGGGCGGGCCAGATACGGGCGGAATTTATAGCGACGGCGGCCTGTGCTTGCGGCAGCCAGAGCAATGCAAGCAGTGTGATCAGTTTTGCAATTTGCCTAGACATTCCTTTCCAGTCGTGGTGTTCGCACTCAATGTAACCTTGCGCCCGTCAGGCAAAATTTCGAAGCCGATCGTCAGATCCGCCTGCGGCAGCAATTCCTGCGCTTTCTCCGGCCATTCAATCATGCATATGTTATGGCCGTTGAATTCGTCCCGGAAGCCTGCCGCTTCCCATTCGCCGGCGTCGCGGAAGCGATACAGATCGAAGTGGCGCAAGTGTAACCCACCTGCGTCATATAGCTCAACCAGCGCATAACTGGGACTTTTTACCCTGCCGCGGTGTCCGAGTGCGCGCAGCAACGCGCGCACCAGCGTGGTTTTGCCGGCGCCAAGGTCGCCCTGCAGGTAAATTACCAGTCCGGGCTGCAGTATTTGCGCCAGCTTTGCGGCAAAGGCGGCAGTGGCGGCTTCGTCGGCCAACTGCAGGGATATTTCAGGTTTCCGTCCCGCGACGGAATGCCTGCTTACATCACTTGGGCTATCATCTGCTGCATGCAAAACACGGTACCTCAGGTTATCAATCACACCGAGCTTGCCCGGCACATCAAGGAGTGGGGCAGGGCGCTGGGCTTTCAGGCGGTGGGTATCGGCGACACCGATCTCGGTAACGCCGAAGCGCGCCTGATGCAATGGCTGGAGCGCGGTTATCACGGTGCCATGGATTATATGGCAAAACACGGTACCCGACGCGCCCGCCCGGCCGAACTGCTGCCCGGCACGCTGCGGGTGATTTCGCTGCGCATGGACTATCGCCCACCGCATGCAGCCGATGCCTGGCAGGTAATCAACGACGGCGAACACGCCTTCATCTCACGCTATGCGCTGGGGCGCGATTATCACAAGGTGCTGCGCAACCGCCTGGAAAAACTTGCGCAACAGATACGTGCGGCAGTACCCGAAGCCGAATGCCGTGTGTTCACCGACAGCGCGCCGGTGATGGAAGTGGAACTGGCGCAGCGCGCGCACCTCGGCTGGCGCGGCAAGCACACGTTGCTGCTGTCGCGCGAACGCGGCTCGTGGTTCTTTCTCGGCGAGATATATATCAACCTGCCGCTACCGGTGGATACGCCGGGTGAGGATCATTGCGGCAGTTGTGCGCGCTGCATCGAAATCTGCCCGACACAGGCCATCGTCGCGCCCTATCAGCTTGACGCACGGCGCTGCATTTCCTATCTCACCATCGAACTCAAGGGCAGCATTCCCCTCGAACTGCGTCCGCTGATCGGTAACCGCATCTACGGCTGCGACGACTGCCAGCTGGTGTGCCCATGGAATCGTTTCGCACAGGTCACGGCCGAGCCGGACTTCGCGGTGCGCCACGGCCTGGACGACATTGCGTTGACGGAACTATTCGCATGGGACGAAACGACCTTTGCCGAGCGCTTCGCCGGCAGCGCGATATACCGCATCGGGCACGAACAATGGTTGCGTAACATCGCGGTTGCGCTGGGAAACGCGCCGTACAGCGAGGAAGTGGTTGCTGCACTGCAGGGTCGTGCGCAACACCCGTCGCCGCTGGTGCACGAGCACGTGGAATGGGCGCTGCAACGACAGGCGCGGACGGGAAATTCTTGACAATCTCCCACACTTCCTTAAAATTCGCGCCTCGTTTCGGGCCGTTAGCTCAGCTGGTAGAGCAGTGGACTCTTAATCCATTGGTCGAGTGTTCGAATCACTCACGGCCCACCAGAAATCAAAAGGCCTGCATTCCTGCAGGCCTTTTTTGAATTCAAGTCGGTTGTGTTGCCATTATTTATGTTGAAGCCTGGCTTTGGCTGCCTCCATCGATTGCCGCATTTCCTGGGCCGATGATTTTTCCTGCTCGTTCAGGTAATTCAGATAGAACAAACCGCCGGCGCAAATCAGAAGCAAAGCTATGAGGATGATATTTTTCATAGTGCGGCCTTCCCTGAAATGAATTTAATTTAGTAATTATGTCGGAATAATAATATTATTTCGTTGGCCGGGGGCGAATTCTTCATGCCGGCCTGAAAACAAACGGTTTTTCATTTTCCCGGCCATGTCCCGTCTTACCGGATCCACACGGTCTTGGCATTGACGAATTCGTGTATTCCCAGCTTTGACAGTTCGCGGCCGTATCCTGAAGCCTTGATCCCGCCGAACGGCAGGCGCGGATCGGACTTGACCATGCCATTGATGAATGTGCAGCCAGCCTGAATCTGTGCCGCCAACTGCTCAGCCCGCTGCTCGTCCTTGCTCCAGATCGAAGAACCCAGGCCGTAACGATTTTCGTTGGCGATGCGCAGCGCGTCGTCTTCGCTGGTGGCGCGGATCACGGCTGCCACGGGGCCGAACAGTTCTTCGCGGTAGGCTGGGGCATCGGCGGTGACATGATCCAGGATGGAGGGCTGGTAATAGAAGCCGGCGCGCTCGAGCGGGCTACAGCCGGTAATCGGGACGGCGCCCTGCACGATGGAATCGCCCACCTGGCGATGCAGGTTGTCGCGCAGGTCGGCCCGCGCCATCGGGCCGATTTGCGTGGCCTTGTCCATCGGGTCACCGATGTGCAGCGCTTCCACCGCGGTTTTGAGCCGCTGCAGGAATTCCTCCGCGATTTGCGGCACGACAATAAAACGTTTGGCGGCGATACAGGACTGTCCGCAATTGAGGAAGCGCGCGCGCACCGCCATGTCGACGGTGTATTCCAGATCGGCATCGTGCAGCACGATGAACGGATCCGAGCCGCCCAGTTCCAGCACGCATTTTTTCAGGTGCTGGCCGGCACTGGCTGCAATATTGCGGCCGGCAGCTTCCGAGCCGGTAAAGGTGACTGCATGCACGGTTGGGCTGGCAATGGCCCGGGCAGCCTGTTCGACCTCGAGCATCAGGTTGGTGAACATGCCTTCGGGCAGGCCGCAGTCGCGGAAGACGGCTTCAATGGCCAGTGCGCATTGCGGTACGTTCGGCGCATGCTTCAATACGACCGCGTTGCCCGCCATCAGCGCGGGCGCGGCGGCGCGGAATACCTGCCAGAACGGGAAATTCCACGGCATGATCGCCAGTACCACGCCGAGCGGGCGATACTCGACATAACTTTTCCCGGCATCAGACTCTAGCTGCTCGGTCTGCAGAAACTCTGCGCCGTGCTGCGCGAAGTAATCGCATGCTGCTGCACACTTTTCGACTTCGGTGCGCGCTTCGGACAGGGGTTTGCCCATTTCCTGCGTGATGAGGATGGCGAACTGGTCGCATTGTGCTTTCAGATGCGCTGCCGCCTTGCGCAATATTTTCGCGCGGCCGGAAAAGGCGGTTTGCGCCCAGGCAAGCTGCGCAGCGCGGGCGGTTTCCAGCGCCTGGTCAAGATGCTGGTCGTCGTGGCAGGCATAAGTCTGCAACAACTGATCGGTAGCGGGGTTGCGACTGGCAAAGCTCATATCGGTTATCCGGCAGTCACGATTGCAGCTACCTTAAACCCGGTTATGAATATTCACAATACGTACCTGCCCAGCAGCCAGTCGGCAGCCTGTGCCGCACCCGTGGGTTCCGGACGCTGCGGCTGCGGCACATCCCGGAGCATCGCCAGGTCGTCGGCAATGTTGCCGCTTTCCAGCGCATCGCGCGAGACTTCACGGCACACGCCATGTTTTTGCAGCCACTCGACCAGCGCGGCGGACTCCGGCCAGTCGGCGCGGCTGGCGAACAGCACCGGTGTGCCGTTGCAGGCGGCCTCGACGAAACTGCCGTAGCCCGGCTTGCTCAGCAAGGCGTCGCAACTGGCGAGCAGGTCGCCGAACGGCATGTGCAGCGATTCAAGCACAACGGCATCCGGATGCCGCACTTGCCAGCTTGCCTGCACCAGCCAGCGCACGCCATCCAGACGCGGCCAGCGATCCATCGGCAGTCGGCTGGCGATGCCGCCAAGGCTCACCAGCACCAGCCTTTCGTCATCCGATAAACGCAGGTGGCGATTCAGTTCGTCGCGCCGGTTGTCGCCGATGTCGGCAAGCGGCGCCAGCAGCACAAGATTAAGCAGGTCATCCATTGCCATGCCGGGCGTGGTGCGCAAAAAGACGTCGGCTTCTGCGTAGCAGTTGCGTATTTGGGTATGAATGTCATCTTGGCCGAGGTAATGGCGGTAAATGTCCGCCCAGTTGAGCGAACACAGTGCGGCATTGACAATGCCGGCACGCTGCGCGCCGGCCAAAGGCAGGTAGCCCACGTTCGACAGCACCATGTCCGCGCCGAGTTCGCGCAGCAGGGCGGCTTCCCGTTCCACGCGCGCATCCCAGTCGGCGTGAAAACTGCGATAGGTTGTACGGCTTTGCTCGACATCGATGTCCAGCGGCGACAGCATCGCCATACCGATATCGCCCGCGCTGGGCAGGTGAGCGAACGGCGTGTGGATGCGCGAACGCAGATGAGCAGCCGGCACACTGCTGCGCACGGTAAGGCGCAAATGCGGCATGCGTTCGTGCAACAAGTTCAGGACAGGCGCGGTCTGCGCCACATGGCCAAAACCGTGGCCTGTGATGGAAACGACGAGGTGGGACATGGGTTGGTTGGAATTGTCGATTAATTTACTGGATATTATAAAGAATTTCGAAGGGCGCCCGTGTCGTTTCATCGGGCTCTTGTGGTTTGTGCCGAGCGGGTTTACTCTTTGCAGCATTCAATCTGCGAGAGCATGAATCATGGATAGGACGATAAAGCTGCGCGCATTTTCCGGAGATGGTGAGAACAAGAAAAGCAACCTGACGGAAGAGCAGCAGAAGTTGCTCGATCTCGGTGCCCAACTGGAAGAGGAAAAGAGCAGGTCGATCGAGAATCTGAAGACGATCACCCAGTTGCGGGAGAGCCTCAAGCAGGAACAGAGCAAAACGACCGAGTTGGCCGGGAAGCTGGCCGAGCTCGAAACCAGGGTAAAAAATACGCCTGCGGTGAAGGTCGACGAAGAGGCCGTCAAGAAGGTCCAGCTTCAGCTCGAAGAAGAAAAGAGCAGGGTGCTCGAGCATACGAAAAAAATCGAGCAACTTCAGGAAAGCCTGAAGCGGGAACAATCCCGGACCGACGAGATGACAACCAAGCTGGCCGAACAGGAAGGCAAGGTGAAAGAAGTGGCTGCGCTGGAAATCAGGGTCAAGGAGCTGGAAGGGATGGAGACCAGGGTCAAGGAAATGACCGAGGCGCTCGGCAAGATCTCCGGCCTTGCCGCTTTCAAGGCGAGTTAACAGCCCTGCATCAGAACGCGCAGCTTTCCAGTTCGCGCAATTCCTTAAGGTAATTTTCCACGCGCTCGTGCAGTGTCTCGGGCGCGGCCAGGATGTCGCGCGCCAGCGCAAACAGCGGATAACCGCGCCAGTCGAACAGCCGGTATTTCTCCACCATCTGCAGCGTGTGCACGCCCTCGCCGGAGATGTCCGACCACTCACCGCGTACCAGCTTGCGTCCCAGCGTGTGGTGATGCGAATCCTCGCTGGTGCCGGTGGTCATCAGGTCGCCCAGTCCGGCGTAACTGTAGGGCGTGTGCGCCTGTCCGCCGAACGATTGCACGATACCGGAAAGCTCCGCCATTGCCGCCACCATCAGGTGCCCGCGCATGTTCTTGCCGAGCTGCAGCGCATCCGCCACGCCGAACAGGATCGCATACACATTCTTTAGTATCACCGACCAGCTCCTGCCGTGCATGTCCGATGCCTGCTGGCACACCAGCACGCTACCGCGGAACAGGCTCTCGATCACCGCCATGTCTTCCGGGTTCGACAGCACCACGTCGCCGAAGCCGTGCTGGTCTGCGCTCAGTTCTTCCGCGATCATCGGCCCATATATCACGCCGTAGCGATGCCGGTTCGCGAATACGTCGTCGAATACCTGCGCCGCCGTGCGCCCGGATTCGTCCAGTCCCTTGGCGATGGTGAGGCACAGGCTGTCTTTTGGGAGATGCGGTTCGATGCGGCTGGCAATATCGAAGTGCGGGTTCACCGGCAGGCAGAACATCAACACTTGCGCCTCGGCGACTTCCTCCTCCAGGGTCTCATGGCTGCCTTTGACCACGCCGTCGATGTCCCAGATGCGCACATCGTGCCGCGTGCCGAGCAGATGTTCCATTGCGTGGCCCATGCGGCCATGGCCGAGAAGTAGGATGCGTTGTTTCATGTCCATACCTTAAAGTATTGGGTGTAAACTTAACTTGGATTCTGGCATGGTTATGCCAATATAAAAACAATAAATATTCACTCTCTACCATACAGACAGGGACGTGCGAATCCGGGGGGACGTACGCATGGGTAGCGATCACGCAGAACTGCGAAAATTCGTTGTGCCGGAATTTGTTTTCGGTAGCGGCGCCTTGGGCTTGGTCGGGCGCTACGCCAGGAATTTCGGCGCAAGGAAAGCGCTGGTGGTTACCGATCCCGGTGTGGTGCAGGCCGGTTGGTTGGATCGTGTACTCGATTCCCTTAAGGCCGAGCAAATACCTTGGGTGGTTTTCCAGGATGTCACACCCAACCCCAAGGCGCATGAAGTAGCTGCCGGTGTCCGGTTCTACCGTGATAACGGTTGCGACATCATTATTGCTGTGGGTGGCGGCAGCCCGATGGACTGTGCCAAGGGCATTGGTATCGCCCATGTAAACGGGAAAAATGTTCTGGAGTTCGAGGGAGTGGATGAGGTGCCGATGCCCGGTCCGCCCTTGATATGCGTTCCTACTACTGCGGGAACATCGGCTGACGTATCCCAATTCGCCATCATCAACGACACGATTCGCAAGGTGAAAATCGCCATCATAAGCAAAACGGTGGTGCCGGACGTTGCGCTAATCGATCCCGAAACCACCACGACCATGCCGACCGAACTGACTGCAGCCACCGGTCTGGACGCATTGGTTCATGCCATGGAGGCTTATGTCTCCAACGCCGGTTCGCCAGTGACCGATCTGAATGCTTTGGCAGCCATCCCCCTGCTGGTACAAAACCTGGTTCCGGCCATCGAACATCCCCTGGATATCGAATACCGTAACAACATGATGATGGGCAGCTTGCTGGCGGGTCTGGCGTTCTCCAATGCCAGCCTGGGACTGGTTCATGCCATGGCGCACAGTCTGGGCGGTCTGTCGGGCCTGGCCCACGGCATGTGCAATACGGTGTTGTTGGATCATGTGGTGGATTTCAACTATCCGGCCGCCCCTGAACATTACGATCAAATCAGCCGGGCGATGGGGTTGGAGCTTGACGGGCTGGATCCGGAGTGTCGGAAGAAGGTGCTGTTGCAAGGCATCGTCGGATTGCGCTCCGATGCAGGAATCAATACGACCCTTGGCGCACTTGGCATCACCCGTGCGGATGTTCACCAGCTTGCCGTCAACGCGTTCAACGATCCGTGCATGGCCACCAATCCCCGCAAAGCCAGCGTGCAAGAAATCGAAGCGTTGTATGAAAAAGCGCTCTGAATCCAAAGATGCCGACCCGTCGCTGCGCGACAAGATCATCGGGCTGGGGGAACGCTCGATCCGCAAAAGCTACTACCCTCAACTGCAACTGCAGTTGGAGGATGTGGAAGTGGTACGCAAGGAGCTGGCCGAAAGCCGGGCCCGTTACCGTTCGCTGGTGGAAAACATCAACGACGTCATCTTCAGTCTGGATGCCGAAGGCGTGGTCACCTATATCAGCCCGGTCATCCAGAGCCTGAATGGGTTTATGCCGGAAGAGATTATCGGCAACTCATTCAAGGAGTTTATCCACCCCGATGATCTGCCGACGCTGGCGACCAGCTTTGAGCGTGTTCTGGCCGGAGAACTAAGTCCGAGCGAGTATCGGGTGAGGGTGAAGGGCGATGGCTTTCGCCACGTGCACTCGTCGAGCCGTCCGTTGCTGGAAGAGGGGCGAGTGGTTGGCCTAGCCGGCGTCATGAGTGATATCACTGAGCGCGAAGAGGCAGAGAAACAGCGACAAGGGCATCTGCATTTCATGGAAAGCATGGATCAGATCAACCGTGCCATTCAGGGGACTGACGACCTCAACGAAATGATGGGCAACGTACTTGACGAAGTGCTCGCCATTTTCGAATGCGACAGGGGCGCCCTAGTCTATCCCTGCGATCCGGAATCGACGACGTGGACGGCGCGCATGGAGCGCACCCGGCCCGAATATCCCGGTATTCTCTCCTTGGGAATCGAGGTGCCTATGGAGGCAGAGGCCATTGCGGTATTCCGGGCTGTGCTGGATACGGATAGTCCGGTCAGATTCGGACCGGAATCCAGCTACCCGCTCCCAGCTCAGGTCGCCGAACGCTTTGGTATCCGGTCGCAGATCGCCATGGCCATCCATCTCAAGGGGGACAAGCCATGGATGTTCGTGCTCCATCAATGTTCACATCCGCGGGTTTGGACCTATGAAGAGGTGCGGCTGCTCCAGGAGATCGGCCGGCGAATTGCGGACGGTCTGACCAGTATGCTGATCATGCGCGAGCTACAGGAGAGCGAGGAGAAATTCTCCAGGGCTTTTTATGCCTCACCTAACCTCATGGCTATTACTACGCCGGAAGATGGCCGTATCATCGAGATCAACGAAGCATTCTGCCGTTTCTTTGGTTACGAACGGGAAGAGTGTATCGGCCACAATACAGCGGAATTGGACATGTGGGCCGACCCGGAGCAGCGAGAAGTCGCCATAAAAAAGTTGAAAGAGATAGGTGCCGCTTTATATATGCCCGTCGACTTGCGGACAAAGTCAGGAGAAATACGTTCGACTATCGATTCGATGGTTTTTATTACCCTTGGCAATCAAAAATGCCTGTTAAGCGTGGCTGTGGACATTACCGAGCGCAAGCAGGCAGAGGAAAGACTACGGGGAAGCCTGGTGGAGACCATACGCGCTATCGCGATTACCGTGGAGAAACGCGATCCATACACCGCCGGCCACCAGAATCGCGTTACCAAACTGTGCGTGGCCATTGGCACCGAACTTGGCCTGGATACGGATCGTCTGGAAGGACTGCGCCTCGGGGCGATGATCTTTGATATCGGCAAGGTTTATGTGCCGGCCGAAATTCTGAACCGTCCCGGGAAACTGACGGAACTTGAATTCGAAATGGTCAAGGAGCATTCCCAGGTCGGATACGAGATCGTCAAGGATGTGAAATTTCCCTGGCCGGTGGCGGAAATGATTCTGCAGCATCATGAACGTCTGGACGGCTCGGGTTATCCTAATGGTCTGAAGGCGCCGGAAATCCTGATGGAGTCCAGGATCATTGCGGTTGCGGACGTGGTTGAAGCCATGTTGTCACACCGTCCTTACCGCGGAGCACAGAATATCGAAGAAACGATGCAGGAGATTGAATTGCACCGCGGCACGAAATACGATTCCGAAGTGGTCGATGCCTGTCTGCACCTGTTCCGCGAACGTGGATTCAGTTTCATTTAAGAACGCCAGTCAGGTCTGAATGTGTAGCCTTGGTTGCGTATCAGGACGAGGCTACATTGCAACGATGAAGGAGGATTGAGAAGTATTCCTTAAGACAGCTTTTTTAGTTGATATAGTTTCTCTAAAGCTTCCTTCGGACTTAAATCGTCCGGCTGCAACTCGCGCAATGCGGCGACCACCGGATGCTCTTCTTGCGCTTCTTCCTCCAGTGCCGGTTTGTGGTCGAATAAATCGCCCTGCGGACTCTGCGCGGCGCTGTTCTGTTCCAGGCGCACTAGTTGTTTCCTGGCGTTGCGAATGACGTTATTCGGCACGCCAGCGAGTGCGGCGACCTGCAGGCCGTAGCTCTGGCTGGCCGCGCCTTCGTTGACCGCGTGCAGGAACACGATGCTGTGCTGGTGTTCGATGGCGGACAGGTGCACGTTGGCGAGCTGCGGAAATTCTTCGTTCAGCCGGGTGAGTTCGAAGTAGTGGGTGGCGAACAGCGTGTAGCTGCGGTTGCTCTCCAGCAGGTGGCGCGCGATCGCGTAGGCCAGTGCCAGGCCGTCGAAGGTGCTCGTGCCGCGGCCGATTTCGTCGACCAGCACCAGGCTCTTGTCGGTGGCGTTGTGCAGGATGTTGGCGGCTTCGGTCATCTCGACCATGAAGGTGGAGCGGCCGGAGGCGAGGTCATCCGATGCGCCGATGCGCGTGAAGATATGGTCAATCTCGCCGAGCGCGGCTTCGCGTGCGGGCACGAAGCAGCCGACGTGGGCGAGCAGCGCGATCAGTGCGACCTGGCGCATGTAGGTCGATTTGCCGCCCATGTTGGGGCCGGTGATCAGCAGCATCTGGCGTTTGGCATTCAGTTCGGTGCCGTTGGCGATGAAGTTTTCGGCCTGCGCTTCCACCACCGGGTGGCGACCGTCCGTGATGCGTAGCACGGGTTCGTCCACGAACTGCGGGGCGCTGTAATTCAGCGTGGCGGCGCGCTCGGCAAAGGTGGCGAGCACGTCGAGTTCGGCGATGGCGGCGGCGATGCGCTGCAGTTGCGGGATGGACGGCGCGAGCTGGTCTAGCAACTGGTCGTAGAGGAACTTTTCCCTGGCCAGCGCACGCTCGTTGGCCGACAGCGCCTTGTCCTCGAAGGTCTTCAGTTCCGGCGTGATGTAGCGCTCGGCGTTCTTCAGCGTCTGGCGACGGCGGTAGTCGTCCGGCACCTTGTTGGCATTGGCGACGCTCACCTCGATGTAGAAGCCGTGCACGCGGTTGTATTCGACCTTCAGCTTGTCGATGCCGGTGCGCTCGCGTTCGCGCGTTTCCAGCGCCAGCAGGAAGTCGCCGCAGTTGGTCTGGATGCCGCGCAGCTCGTCCAGTTCGGCGTCGTAGCCGTCGGCGATTACGCTGCCTTCGCGCAATACGCTCGATGGTTCCGGCTTGATGGTTTTCTGCAGCAGCAATCCCAATTCTTCGGCGATACTATGTTGGTTGCCTCGCGCACTCCTCGCCGTACTGTTTGTACTGTCTTCGTCGTTTACTCGTTGCCGCCTTGTCTCGCCTTCGACTTGGAATTGCTGGGGTGGCGCAGATAAAGCATTGGCTAAATCCTTTATCAAAGGCGCATCGCACGCGGAAAGAACTGCATGCAGTTGCGGTAATTCGCCGAGCGTGTCGCGCAGGCCGGAGAGGTCGCGCGGTCTTGCCGACTTCAATGCGATGCGCGCGGTGATGCGCTCGACATCCACGCTGGGTTTGAGTTGTTCGTGCACCTTGCGGAAATATTCGCCGAACTTGTCTGCTGCATCCAGTCGCGCGCGTAAGGCATCGCGGTCGCGTAGCGGGTGGTGCAGCCAGTGGGCGAGCAGACGGCTGCCCATGTTGGTCGCACAGGTGTCGAGCAGCGACAGCAGGGTGGGTTCTGCTTCGCCGCGCAGGGTCTGGGTGATTTCCAGGTTGCGCCGGGTGGCGGCATCCATGCGCACGTAGCGGTCGGCGCTGTAGACCTGCATGCCGCGCACGTGGGCGATGCTCTGGCCCTGGGTCAGCTTCGCGTAGCCGAGCAGGGCGCCGGCCGCTTCGAGGCCGAGCGTGAAATCGTCGCAGCCGAAGCCGGCGAGATCGAGCGTATTGAACTGCTGGCACAGTGTGCGGCGCGCGGTTTCCAGATCGAAGTGCCAGGCGGGCAGCGATTTTTTCGGGGTGTCGCTTTGCGGGGCTGCGACATTTTCAGCGCAAAGAATTTCCGAAGGCTGCAGCCGTTCCAGCTCGGCCGGCAAATTCGCGGCGCCAGTCTCGGCGACCTGAAAGCTGCCGGAGGCGAGGTTGAGCCAGGCCAGCCCGACCTGGTTGTCGCGCTGGTGCAGCGCGAGCAGCAGGTTGTCGCGTTTTTCTTCGAGCAGCGCGGAATCGGTGAGCGTGCCGGGCGTGACGATGCGTACCACCTTGCGTTCGACCGGACCCTTGCTCGTCGCCGGGTCGCCGATCTGTTCGCAAATGGCGACGGATTCGCCCAGCTTGACCAGCCGCGCCAGGTATTGCTCGGCGGCGTGGTAGGGCACGCCGGCCATCTTGATCGGTGTGCCGTTGGAGCTGCCACGCTTGGTCAGCGTGATGTCGAGCAGCCGGGCGGCACGCTCGGCGTCCTCGAAGAACAATTCATAGAAATCGCCCATGCGGTAGAACACCAGCATGTCCGGATGCTGTGCCTTGATGCCGAGGTACTGCTGCATCATCGGCGTGTGCCCGGATTTGCCCTGTGCCTTGTTTTTTCCGCTGGGGATGGGGTCTGCCACTTTGTTCATCGAGTGCTACCGGTCCGGTGGAAACAATCGGGCTATTTTACCCACGATGTTGTGCAGTGTGTTGGTGCGTGCCACGCGGTTGGAGATGCCGGTCGGATAGCCGGTGGTCCATAAAGTGTAATTTTTTAATGAGATGGCATGCAAATCCATGCCTGCTGCCGTTATAATGGTCAAAGCGCGCGGGAAATCGCGCATTCAGGTCGGGCGACCGCCCGGCCCTTTGATGCTTCAGGAGTAATTGGGAAACCCATGAAATTTGCACGACGGAGGCTGCCCTGATCCAAGGTTGGAGGCGGCGGTTCGTATTTTTCACCGGTGCAATCGGAGTTGGCCTGACGGCCATCCTGTTTGCGATTGCGTGTGAAGAAGCCAACGGCATGTTCCACAAGATGATGGCCATCTCGCCATTCCTGCCGCTGCTGATTACGCCTGCCGGACTGGCCTTGACGGTGTTTATGACGCACAGGGTTTTTCCCGGTTCCCAGGGCAGCGGCATCCCGCAGACCATAGCTGCGCTCGAGCCGGGCCAGTTCAAACAGCGCAACAAACTGCTTTCGCTGCGCATTGCAATCGGCAAGATGTTCCTGACCATGCTGGGCCTGTTGTCCGGTGCCGCCATCGGGCGCGAGGGCCCCACCGTGCAGATCGGCGCCTCGATCATGCACAGCATGAACCGCTTCGCCAAATTCTCGCGTCACGACATGGATCGCGGCCTGATCCTGGCCGGTGGCGCAGCCGGTGTGGCCGCCGCGTTCAATACGCCGCTTGCGGGCATCGTGTTCGCCATCGAGGAAATGGGCCGCTCGTTCGACCAGCACAACAGCAGCACCATCCTGATGACGGTGATCATTTCCGGTATCACCACGCTTGCCTTGCTCGGTAATTATTCCTATTTCGGCCACACCTCGGAGACGTTGGCATTCGGTCGCGAGTGGGAAGTGGTCGTGGTGTGTGGCATCGCCGGCGGATTGCTCGGCGGTGTTTTCAGCCGGGCGCTGATCGAGGCCAGCAAAAGAGTGCCGGGCCGGGTGGGTGAACTGATGAAGGAGCGCCCGGTGGCGTTTGCCGCCGCTTGCGGTCTGGCGCTGGCAGTTCTGGGTCTGTTGTCCGGCAGCACGATATACGGCAGCGGTTACGGCGAGGCAAAACAGATTCTTGACGGCACCGACACCCTGCCGGAAAGCTACGGCCTGCTTAAAATGCTGGCGACCATGGTGTCCTACGTCAGCGGCATACCCGGTGGCATCATGGCGCCGTCGCTGTCCGCCGGCGCCGGCTTCGGCGCCAACATCGCACACTTCATGCCTTCTGTGCCGGAGGGCGCTGCGATCACGCTGGGCATGGTGGCTTATTTCTCCGGCGCGACCCAAGTGCCGATTACCGCTTTCGTGATCGTGATGGAAATGACCGACAATCACGAGATGATTTTGCCGCTGATGGCGGCATCGTTCATCGCCAACGCCTGCTCGAGGCTGATCTGTCCTGCACCGCTGTTCCATACCCTGTCCGAAAACTTTATGCAGAAGCGCGAGGACCAGGTCGAGCCGAAAGCCGCTGAGGCGAAATCCCCGGAGCCGAAGTCGGAACAGAAACCTGAGGAAAACCAAGCCGAGGCGGAGCGGGGCCCCGTTCAGCCGTGAACCACGTAACGGCCTGAGAATTCCACTGCGGGGCGTCCGTTTCGCATGATGGCCACGTTCAATGCAAGACGGCTTTTGCCGCGTTTTTCCAGCGTGCGCAGGAAGCGGGCGAAAGCGGCCTCGTCCAGATGGCACTCGGCCGTCATGTCATCTTCCACCGGCAGCAGATAGCGGATATCACTTTCCTGGATGACGATGTGTTTGCGCAGTCCGGCTTCGCGCAGCTTGAGATGCAGCAGGCCCCAGCCGCACAGCACGGCGAGCGAGTAGAGGCTGCCACCGAAGGCGGTGCTTTTATGGTTGGTGTTGGGCGCCAGCGGCGCGACAAGCCGCAGGCTGTTGTCTCGGTAGGCGGCAACGCGGACGCCCATGGCGAGCGAGAGCGGTATCTCCTCGTGCAGGGTGCGTTCCAGTTTCGTCGCTATCGTCATTTCTTGTGCGGGGTTTTCAGGCCTTCGCTCAGGTGCGGTGCGATGACTTGCAACATCTGCTCGTAGATTTTCGGGCTGCCGGCGCAAATATGGCCGCTGTGCAGGTAGCTGTCATTGCCCTGCAGGTCGCCCACCATGCCGCCCGCCTCGGTGATCAGCAGGCAACCGGCGGCCATGTCCCACGGCTTGAGCCCGGTTTCGAAAAATCCGTCGTAGCGTCCTGCTGCGGTATAGGCGAGGTCGAGCGAGGCGGCGCCGGGACGACGCAGGCCGGCGGTCTTCTGCATCAGGTCGCGGAAGATCGCCATGTAGGATTCCATGTGTTCGAAACTGCTGTAGGGAAAGCCGGTACCGATCAAGCTGTCGGTAAGACCAACGCGTTTGCTGACGCGGAGGCGGCGATCATTGAGGTAGGCGCCGCGGCCGCGCGTTGCGGTGAACAAGTCGTTCTTGGCGGGATCGTACACTACGGCCTGCGTCAGCACGCCCTTGTGTTGCAGTGCAATCGATACCGCATACTGCGGATAGCCGTGCAGGAAATTGGTGGTGCCGTCGAGCGGATCGATGATCCACACGAACTCGGAGTCGCCTTGGGTGCCGCTCTCTTCTGCTAGAATCGCATGGTCCGGATACGCAGCCAGCAACGCCTCGATAATGGTCTGTTCGGCCGCGCGGTCGACCTCGCTGACGTAATCCGAGTGCGATTTCTTGGTCACGGTGAGGTGGTCGATTTTGTCCGCGGCACGATAGATCAGATTGCCGGCACGACGAGCAGCCTTCACCGCGATGTTGAGCATGGGGTGCATATTAAGAACCTTTTTAATGAGCGAAATTACGGGCGGCATTTTACCTGAAAATCCGCCCGGCCACGGATGACACGGATATTCGCGGCCAATTTGAGGAATCGCGTTTTGAGTCAAACCGAACTATTGAGCAACGTGCGCGTGGTGCTGAGCCACACCACCCATCCGGGCAATATCGGCGCGGCTGCGCGCGCGATGAAGACCATGGGCCTGTCGCGCCTGTACCTGATCAATCCGCGTTATTTTCCGGATCCGCAGGCGACGGCGATGGCGGCGGAGGCCGACGATATCCTGGAGAGTGCGACGGTGTGCGCTTCCATCGACGAGGCGCTGCATGGCGTGGTATTCACCGTGGCGATGACCGCGCGCATGCGCGACATCTCAATCGAGGTGAAAACGCCGCGCGAGGCAATGCCGGAATTGCTGCAGCACGCGGCATACCAGCCGGTGGCGTTGCTGTTCGGTACCGAGATGTCGGGGCTGACCAATGAGGAAATGGGCAAGGCGCAGGTGCTGGCGAACATCCCGGCCAACCCGGAATATTCCTCGCTCAACGTTGCGGCTGCAGTGCAGGTGGTGGCCTACGAACTGGCCGAAGCGGCGCAATTGCACCAGCCGTACGCCGAGGCACTGCCGCTGGCCACGCATGAGCAGGTCGAGGGCATGTTTGCGCATATGGAGCAGACGCTGCATGCGATCGGTTTTTTCAGCACCCAGAATCCGGCGCGCATGATGCAGCGGTTGCGCCGCCTGTATGCCCGGGCGCGGCTGGAGCAGGAAGAGATCAACATCCTGCGTGGAATTCTGAGCGTGGCTACAGGGTACAATGCCAGACTCAGGAAACGCTATCAGGAAGAGCATCCGGATGTTCAGGAACATTAGGGAAGACATCGCCAGCGTATTCGACCGCGACCCGGCGGCGCGCACCTCGTTCGAGGTGCTGACCTGCTACCCGGGCGTGCACGCGCGCCTGTTCCATCGCGTGTCGAATAAATTGTGGCGCATGGGGCTGAAATGGGCGGCGCGTTTCGTGTCGCATTTCGCACGCTGGTTCACCGGTATCGAGATTCATCCGGGGGCGACCATCGGGCAGCGCTTTTTCATTGACCACGGCATGGGTGTGGTAATCGGCGAGACCGCGGAAATCGGCGACGACGTCACGCTGTATCACGGTGTCACCCTGGGCGGTACTTCGTGGAAGGAAGGTAAACGCCATCCGACGCTGGGTGACGGCGTGGTAGTGGGAGCCGGCGCGAAGATTCTGGGCCCGATCCATGTCGGCAACAATGTAAAAATCGGTTCCAATGCGGTGGTGGTGAAGGACGTACCGGCCGGGGCGACGGCGGCCGGCATTCCGGCGCGCATCCTGGACGAGGCGAAAAAGTCAGGCGGCTTCAATCCCTATGGCATCGGCAGCGACGAAAATGATCCTGTTTCCAAGGCCTTACATGGCCTGATCGGCCACAGCGTAACGGTGGATAAGCGTATCGAATTGATTTTAAAGCAACTCGAGAAGATGGGTGTGACCGTCGAAGAGGAGCGTGCCACCGCCGACAAATTTGACCCTACTCACTTGAACAAAATTGTTGACTAAAAAATTCAAGTACCATAATATCGAGTGTGTTGGAAAACCCATGACGAGCGAGAGGAAATTATGAGACTGACAACAAAAGGACGTTTTGCAGTAACGGCAATGGTTGACTTGGCGATGCGCGGTGGACACGGCCCGGTGACACTGGCAGGCATCAGCGAACGCCAGAAGATTTCTTTATCCTATCTGGAACAACTGTTCGGCAAGCTGCGTCGCAACAACATCGTGGCCAGCGTACGCGGCCCCGGCGGCGGTTATTGCCTGGCGCGCCCGGCAACACAGATCCCCATTTCCGAGATCATCCTGGCGGTGGACGAGCCGCTGGATGCAACCAAATGTGGTGGTGCCGGCAATTGTTTCGAAGACCGGCCCTGCATCACCCACGATCTGTGGCTGGGCCTGACCAAGACCATATACAACTACCTGGCTGACGTGAACCTGCAACAAATGGTGGATGCGCAGAACAGTGACAAGGAAGAAGTGTCCCAGGTCACCATGCCGGGCAAGGCGACCGGCGCAGAAATGGCTGCGAGCTAAATTACATCAGGAGCGGACGAAGCAATCATGACACTGCGTTTACCGATATATATGGACTACTCGGCGACCACGCCGGTCGACCCGCGCGTGGCCGAGGCGATGATTCCCTACCTGTGCGAAAAGTTCGGCAATCCCGCTTCGCGCTCCCATGCCTTCGGCTGGGAAGCGGAAAAGGCAGTGGAGCAGGCGCGCGAACAGGTGGCTGCACTGGTCAACGCCGATCCCAGGGAAATTGTCTGGACTTCCGGTGCAACCGAGTCCGATAACCTCGCACTGAAGGGTGCCGCACATTTCTACCAGGGCAAGGGCAAGCACATTGTTACGGTCAGGACCGAGCACAAGGCGGTGCTGGACACTGTACGCGAGCTCGAGCGGCAGGGATTTGAGGCTACCTATCTAGATCCGGAGCCGAACGGCCTGATCGATCTGGAGAAGTTCAAGGCGGCACTGCGTCCGGATACCATCCTGGCTTCGGTAATGCATGTCAACAACGAGATCGGCGTGATTCAGGACATTGCTGCGATCGGCGAAATCTGCCGTGAGAAGGGTGTGTTGTTCCATGTCGATGCGGCACAGTCCGCCGGCAAGGTTGAGATCGACCTGCAGAAGCTCAAGGTCGACCTGATGTCGTTCTCCGCCCATAAGATCTACGGGCCGAAAGGCATTGGTGCGTTGTATGTGCGGCGCAAACCACGCGTGCGCCTGGAACCGCAGATGCACGGCGGCGGTCATGAGCGCGGCATGCGTTCCGGCACCCTGCCGACCCACCAGATTGTCGGCATGGGTTCGGCATTCGAAATTGCGCACAAGGAAATGGCCGCCGAGAACGAGCGCGTGCGCATGTTGCGTGACCGCTTGTGGCAAGGGCTTTCCGGCATGGAAGAAGTGTATATCAATGGCGACATGGAGCAGCGCGTGCCGCACAATCTCAACATCAGTTTCAACTTCGTCGAGGGCGAATCGCTGATCATGGCGATTAGCGACGTGGCGGTATCCAGCGGTTCGGCCTGTACTTCGGCCAGCCTGGAGCCGTCCTACGTGCTGCGCGCACTGGGCCGCAACGACGAACTTGCGCACAGCTCGATCCGCTTTACCGTCGGCCGCTTTACCACGGTGGAAGATGTCGATTATGTAGTCGAACTGCTGAAGAGCAAGATCGGCAAGCTGCGCGATCTGTCGCCGTTGTGGGAAATGTACAAGGATGGCGTGGATATTGACGCCATCGAGTGGGCAGCACATTAGAGAACTGCACTTTGGCCGTCTGGCGGTGTTGTCGGACAGCTTGTTTACAACTCAGGTAAACGGCGCTGTCCTCCGCCTTGCCAGCCGGCCAAATCATCAGTTCTCCGGAACGCATATCTGTTAAGGAGTAGCAACATGGCTTACAGCGATAAATTGATGGACCACTACGAAAACCCGCGCAACGTCGGTTCGATGAACAAGGACGATGAGCATGTCGGTACCGGCATGGTGGGTGCGCCGGCCTGTGGCGATGTAATGAAGCTGCAAATCAAGGTGAATGAGGAGGGTGTGATCGAGGATGCCAAGTTCAAGACCTACGGCTGCGGCTCGGCGATCGCATCCAGCTCGCTGGTGACCGAGTGGGTGAAGGGCAAGACACTGGACGAGGCGATGACGATCAAGAACACGCAGATTGCCGAAGAACTGGCCTTGCCGCCGGTGAAGATCCACTGTTCGATCCTGGCCGAGGACGCGATCAAGGCGGCGGTATCCGATCTCAAGAGCAAGCGCGAAACTGACGTGGCTGCGTGCAATGCAAACAAGGCTGCCTGAAGATGGCGATCACCCTGACCGACAATGCGGCCAAACATGTGCTGAATTTCCTGGCCAAGCGCGGCAAGGGCGTGGGCTTGCGTCTCGGCGTGCGCACCAGCGGTTGTTCCGGTATGGCCTACAAGCTGGAATTTGCCGATGCGGTGGGCGAGGGTGACCTGCAGTTCGAGAGCCACGGTGTCACGGTACTGGTCGACCCGCAGAGCCTGCCTTACATCGACGGTATGGAGCTGGACTTTACGCGCGAGGGATTGAACGAGGGATTCAAGTTCAACAATCCCAACGTCAAGAACGAATGCGGCTGCGGTGAGAGTTTTTCGATCTGATGCAGCCGGCAGTCTTCGATTTCCAGCAGAATTTCTTTCAGCTGTTCGGGCTGAACGCACGATACCTTATTGACAGCGCCCAGCTTGAGCAGCATTACCGCACGTTGCAGACCCAGGTTCACCCGGACAAGTTTTCCCATCTTTCGGAAACCGAGCGCCGCATTTCGATGCAATGGGCAACCCGTGTCAACGAGGCCTACCAGACATTGAAAAATCCGGTGCGCCGCGCGCGCTACCTGTTGTCGCTGCATGGCGTGGACACCCAGGAAGAGACCAACACCGCGATGCCCGCGGACTTCCTGATGGCACAGATGGAGTGGCGCGAGGCGATCGAGGAGGCACAGCAGGCTCAGGATGAAGAGGCGCTGACTGAGCTGGAGGCGCGGCTGCAGCGCGAGATGCATGAACTCGAGCACCAACTCGCGGTTAAAATTGACGACGAACAGGAATATGCGGCCGCGGCCGAGGCTGTGCGCAAACTTAAATTCCTGGAGAAACTTGCGGAGGAAATTCTTTCCGCTTTCGATACCATTGATTATTGATTGGGTATAGAACCGTGGCTTTACTGCAAATATCCGAACCCGGCCTTTCCACTGCTCCGCACGAGCATCGGCTGGCGGTCGGCATCGATCTGGGCACCACCAACTCGCTGGTGGCGACGGTACGCAACGGCATCAGCGTGGTGCTGAACGACGAGCACGGCCGCGCGTTGCTGCCATCGGTGGTGCGTTACCTGGCCGACGACGGCGGCATTCATGTCGGCGTGGAGGCGCAGCAGGAGCAGAGCAAGGATCCGTCCAATACCATTGTTTCGGTCAAGCGCTTCATGGGGCGTGGTCTTGCCGACATAGATGATGCCACCAGTTTCCCCTACCGCTTTGTGGATGCGCCGGGCATGGTGCAATTGCGCACCGTGGCCGGTGTCAAAAGTCCGGTGGAAGTTTCGGCAGAGGTGCTCAAGACATTGCGTGCGCGGGCCGAGGATGTGCTGGGTGGCGAACTGGTCGGCGCGGTGATCACGGTGCCTGCCTATTTCGACGATGCGCAGCGCCAGGCCACCAAGGATGCGGCGAAACTGGCCGGACTCAACGTGCTGCGCCTGCTCAACGAGCCGACTGCCGCGGCCATTGCCTACGGACTGGATAATGCGGCCGAGGGTGTGTATGCAGTGTACGACCTCGGCGGCGGCACGTTTGATATTTCCATCTTGCGCCTGTCACGCGGCGTATTCGAGGTGCTCGCCACCAATGGCGACTCGGCATTGGGCGGCGACGATTTCGATCAGCGCCTGTATTGCTGGCTGCTGGAAAAGAACGACCTGTCCGCATTGAGCGCGCAGGATACGCGGCTGCTGCTGACGCGTGCGCGTGCCGCCAAGGAGGAACTGACCGAATACGCGGAGACGCGCATTACCGTCGTGCTCGGCAACGGCGAGGTGATCGACAGTACGCTGACGCAGGACGAATTCCACGACATGACGAAAAACCTGGTAGCACGTACGCTGCAGCCGGTGCGCCGTGCCTTGCGCGATGCGGGACTCAAGCCGGAGGACGTCAAGGGCGTGGTGATGGTGGGTGGTGCAACGCGCATGCCGCAGGTACAGCAATCAGTGGCGGAATTCTTCAAACAGGCGCCGCTGACCAACCTCGATCCGGACAAGGTGGTGGCGCTGGGTGCGGCGATGCAGGCCAACGTGCTGGCGGGCAACCGCGGCGAGGACGACTGGCTGCTGCTGGATGTGATTCCACTGTCGCTTGGCATCGAGACCATGGGCGGCCTGTCCGAGAAAATCGTGCCGCGCAACAGCACCATCCCGACTGCGCGCGCACAGGAGTTCACCACTTTCAAGGACGGCCAGACCGCGATGAGTGTCCACGTGGTGCAGGGCGAGCGCGAACTGATATCCGACTGCCGCTCGCTGGCGAAATTCGAATTGCGCGGCATTCCGCCGATGGTGGCAGGTGCGGCGCGCATCCGCGTCACTTTCCAGGTGGATGCGGACGGGCTGCTCAATGTTTCGGCGCGTGAGATGAGCAGCGGCGTCGAGGCGCACGTTGCGGTCAAGCCTTCCTACGGCCTCAGCGACGACGAGGTTGCGCGCATGCTGCAGGATTCCTATGCTCATGCGGAGGATGACTTGTCGGCACGCAGCCTGGCCGAGGCCAGGGTGGAAGGACAGCGCTTGCAGGAAAGCATCCATGCTGCGCTGAAGGAAGATGGTGCCGAGTTGTTGCAGCCGCAGGAAATGCAGGCGGTCGAACAGCTGATGGAAGAACTGCAGCAGGCACTGACCGGGGATGACCTGGCTGCCATCCGCCGTACCACTGAAGCACTCAACAAGGGCACGGTGGAGTTTGCCTCGCGCCGAATGGACCGTAGTGTGCGCAAGGCGCTCACCGGCCACCGCCTGGACGAACTGGAGGCTTGATGGCGGAACAAGCGGTAATCGACGCCGGGTTCATCGACGGCCTGCGCGCGCGCCTCGATCGTCATCCCCTGTATGAAGCTCTGCGCACGGTGGAAGACCTGCAGGTGTTCATGTCCTGTCATGTGCATTCGGTGTGGGACTTCATGTCGCTGATCAAGTACCTGCAGCAGGCGGTGGCGCCGGCACGCTGGCCGTGGCAACCCGGTGCCGATGCTACGGTGCAGCGTTTCATCAACGAGCTGGTGCTGGAAGAGGAAACTGACGAAGCGGGGCCCGCTCATCCGGGCGAGTTTGCCAGTCATTTCCAGTTGTACCTAGGGGCGATGCGCGAAGTCGGCGCCGATGCCGATATGCCACAGCGTTTTGTTGAAATTGCAGCGCGCGACGGTATCGATGCCGCGCTGGCTTCCGGTCTGGCACCTGAGCCTGCGCTGCACTTTACGCGGACCACATTCGATTTCATCGGCAGTGACAAGCCGCATGTTGTAGCGGCAGCGCTGGCGCTGGGACGCGAGCATGTGATCCCGGCGATGTTCCGTGCCTTCCTTGCGCGCATGGGTGTGGATGAACAACAGGCGCCGACTTTCCATTATTATCTGAAACGCCATATCCATCTGGATGAGGATTTTCATGCGCCGCTGTCGCTGCGACTGCTACAAGGCCTGTGTGCAGGCGATGCAGCGCGCATTGCCGAAGCGCGAGCCGCCGCCGAGCAGGCAGTCGCGGCGCGCGTTGCTTTCTGGGATGGCATACTCGCCATCCTGCCCAGTCAACGAAACTGAAGTGAAAATGCCATGCCTCAACTGATCGTGTTGCCTCACGAGGAACTCTGCCCGCAGGGTGCGGTGCTTCAGGCCGAACCCGGTACCAGCATCTGTGATGCACTTCTCGCCAACGGTATTGAGATCGAGCACGCCTGCGAAAAATCCTGCGCCTGCACCACCTGCCACGTCATCCTGCGCGAAGGCTTCAACAGCCTGGTTCCTGCTGAGGAGACCGAGGAAGACCTGCTGGACAAGGCCTGGGGCCTGGAGCCGACTTCGCGTCTGAGCTGCCAGGCAGCGGTCGGCAGCGACGACCTGGTGATAGAGATTCCGAAATACACCATCAACATGGTGAAGGAGGGCTGACATGAAATGGATCGACGTTCACCAGATCGCGATTGCATTGGCCGATACTTATCCCGACACCGATCCGCGCTATGTCCGCTTTACCGACCTGCATGAGTGGGTGATGGGGCTGGACGGTTTTACCGATGATCCCAACCACAGCAGCGAGAAAATTCTCGAAGCCATACAGATGGCCTGGATCGACGAGGCCGAATAATGCTCAAGTGTTGTGCCAATGTTGCCAATCGCTGGCTGTATCTGGCGGGTGCGCTGGTCGTTGCGGCGTTGTTCGGCGCGGCGCTTTACCTGGAGTATGTGCTGCGCCAGGATCCGTGCCCGCTGTGCATGGTGCAGCGCGTGATCTTCATCGTGATCGGCATGCTGTTTTTCATTGCCATATTGCATGACCCCGGGCGCACCAGCAGCAAACTGTATGCCGTGCTGATCAGCCTGTTTTCCGTCTTCGGTATCGGCGTGGCCAGCCGCCATATCTGGATCCAGCACCTGCCCAAGGACAAGGTGCCGGCCTGCGGCCCGGGACTTGACTACATGCTGCAGAATTTCCCCATGTCCGACGTGCTGAAGGAGTTGATGCATGGCTCCGGCGAATGTGCGGAGAAGGGATGGACTTTCCTTACCCTCGGTATCCCCGAGTGGTCGTTGATCTGGTACGTGCTGCTCGGTATCTGGGCGGTGCTGATCGCGATCAGAATCCACAGTAACCCCGGAAACTAAAGGGGCTTGCCCACGCAGGGCGGCCGTGTTGTGGTAACCTGCGCCCGTTTTAATCTATTTGAAATACATCTTAATGGAGCGCGGCACATGAGCATTCAGGATTTGCTCGCATCGTTCAAACCGGGATTCGATCCCATCCCCATTACCGAAAAAATCCGCAGTGGATTTGCGGCATTTGTGGGCATATTGCTGCTGGGTGCGGCACTTCATTTCCTGCCTGGAGAAAACGGATTTCATCTGGCCGTGTTCGCCTCGATGGCCGCGGCAGCAGTATTGCTGTATGCGGCGCCGCACAGCCCGATGGCGCAGCCGTGGCCGCTGGTCTGCGGCAATCTGGTGTCCGGCCTGATCGGATGGCTGTTCAGCCTGCTGATTCCGGACCCGGTGCTGGCGGCGGCCTGTGCCGTCGGTACGGCAGTGCTGGTCATGCATTTATTGAACTGTCTGCATCCGCCGGGCGGGGCAACAGCGATGATCATGGTGCTGGGTGCAACGCAGTTTCACCAGTATGGCTGGCTGTGGGCGGCGCTTACGGTGGCCGCCAATACCTTGCTGTCGTTGTTGCTGGCGCTATCCATCAACAACCTGCTGCCGGGCAGGCATTATCCACAACGCCACGTGACGGCACAATCCAGGCCGCAGCACGGGGAACCGGGTGTATCCGACATCGAGTGGGCGCTGACGCAAATGGACGGCGTGATCGATGTCAGCGAAGAGGATTTGCTTGAAATTTACCGCTTGGCCGCGGAGCATACCGAAAATCGCATTCCAGGAGAAACTTACAGTTAACTTTGTTAACCAAAAACCATGACGCCATGCTGGAAATGATCCCTGAACCCATCTAAACTGACAGCTTGGAAAAGTGTCTGTCAACAGATGCGGTCTCAACCGGTCGATGCAACACACTAACATCTGCGCAAGCAGAAGGAGTGTTGCAAATGAAACGAAGACCATACACCCGCTATACAGAATCCCAGAAAGCCCTGATGTGGGATCGCTG
>Ga0102953_1000250_pt1 | contig 39111 bp, 30 predicted proteins | sample SalPon2A_C_D2_MG_FD_78509 | JGI IMG/M metagenome (GOLD analysis project Ga0102953, IMG submission 78509) | Soil microbial communities from South San Francisco under conditions of wetland restoration - Salt Pond MetaG R2A_C_D2_MG | ecosystem: Environmental > Terrestrial > Soil > Wetlands | place... | reverse complement strand
GGGCCAGCGCCCGGGACCGGTCGCTGTGGATGAGCAGCGCCGGGACGTCGAGCACGCCCACGACCTCGCCGCCTTCGGCGTGCGCTTCGACGGCGGCGCGGACGCTGCCGGCATCACGGACGAGGCCCGCGGAGAAGTCACGGGTGGCGCGGTAGCCGGCGGTATGCACCTGCACCTGTCCGCCCGTGCCGGTGAGCTGCGTGTACATGCTGTTGCCGACCGCGCCGCCGATGCCGTAATACAGCACCGAGAAGGCCACCACCACCGTCACCGCGCCCATGGCGGTGAGGCTGCGGCGCCCGTGGCGCCACAGGTTGCGCCAGGCCAGGGCGAGCACGCTAGAAGCAGCCCCGCTCGAGCGCCGCCTCGGTGAAGCAGCGCTCCGGGATGTCGATGCCGAAGCTGGCGTCCCGGAAGACCGCGGTGGTGCGGTAGCCCTCCTTGAGCAGGTCGGCGATCTCGAAGCGCTGCGGGATGGTGCGTCCGTCGACGTCCTGGAAGTCGGAGAAGACCGAGCGTTTGACGGCGTTGCCGCGCTGGTCGAAGAAGGTCAGGCTCTCCGGGGCGTGGCTGCCGGCGGCCACCACGAACACGAGCTTGCCGTAGGGCGTGGGAGCCTCCGGCTGGGGGACCAGGTCGAGGGTGACGGTGTCGGCGCTGCGTCCCACGACGGCGGCGGTGTAGCGGTCGCGGTACTCGCCTCCCGCCAGGTCGTCGTAGGACAGGTCGGAGCCGAGGAAGGCGTTGCTGCGGCCGCTCGGCGGCAGCCGCAGGCTGCGGCCCAGGCGCGGGCTGTAGACGAGCAGGTTGTCGCCGATGCTGAGGAAGGCCTGACCGGCCTCCCGCGGCGGAGCGCTCACGCGCACCAGCGAACGCTGGTCGCCGTCGCTGACGATGTCCATCCGGTAATGGACGGTGCGGTCGGGCCTCTCCACGGTGAGGTCGAGGGTGGCGCGTTCGCTCAGGCCCCGCAGGTTGTCGATGACGGCGTCGAGCAGCGCCCGGGCCTCGTCCTCGGCGGTGCCGGCGGCCGCCTGCGCACGAGCGGGCGTAGCCAGTGAGCCGGCGGCGAGCGCGACGGCGATGAGGCCGACTCGGGCGAGGCGCGCGAAGGCCGGAGGTCGGATGGCGCGGGCGGAAGGGGTAGGGGTCATTCGCTCCTCATTGCCTCGGCGGGGCGGAGGTCGCGCACGCGACGTGCCGGCGCCACGGCGGCGAACAGGGCGGCCAGCGCGATCGTGACGGAGGCGTAGAGCAGGTATTGGGGGCGCACGACCGTCAGCAGCTGATCGGGAAGCGTGATGCCGCTCAGCATTTCGCCGTAGAGTCCCGTGAACAGCGGGCCGAACGCGTTCCACACCGAGAAGAGCCACAGCAGCCCGTACCCCAGCACGGCGCCCGCGAGCCAGCCGAGCGCGGTCGCGTAGACCGACTCGAGGGTGACCAGCGTCGACAGGCGGTACTGATCGAGGCCGAGCGCGACGATGACGCCGAACTCGCGCGTGCGCTCGAGCACGCTCACCACGACCGTGCTGGTGACCGCGATGGCGGCGAACAGCGAGAAGACCAGGCCGATCACCGTCACCTCGACGCGCCCCCAACCGACGGCGCGGGCGAGCTGGCCGATGAGCGCGCTGATGGGATAGGCCGTGACGCCGGCCGGAAGAGCGGCGCCCAACCGGGACGCGACGCGCTCCTCCTGGCCCCGGGGCACGTCGAGCGCCAGCCCGGTGGCGGTGGCTATGCCGGTGAGCCGGCGGGCGTCGGCGATGTCGACCAGGGCGGTGGTGTCGTCGACGGCGGGCGTTCCGCTGCGGACGATGCCGACCACCCGCAGCCCCAGCGACGTGGGGCCGTCCGCGGCCGAGGCGTCGACGGCCACGCGCTCGCCCACGCGGCTGTCGAGCCGGTCCGCCACGCCGGAGCCGAGCACGATCTCGCCCGGGCCGGCGAGCATCCGGCCCTCGCTCACGGTGTCGGGGATGGCGGACACGGCCGCTTCCCGCCCCGGGTCGACGCCGCGCGCCATCACGCCCTCGGAGGTGTAGGGCGAGCGCAGCAGCGCACCGAACTCGAGCCGCGGCGCCGCGCTCCGCACCTCCGGTCGCTCCGCCGCGATCCGCTCGAGTGGGGCGAGCGCCGGCAGGGGGTGCGAGGGGTCGGGATCCTCGTGGTAGGCGGTGGTGGTGATGAGCACGGGCGCCGCCACCAGGCGGCCCTGGCTGGCGAGCATACCGGTCATGAAGCCGTCGATGAAGCCCCACAGGAACACGATGGCCAGCGTCGCGTAGGCCACCACGACCACCAGCAGCAGCGTGCGCCGAGGCTGGCGCCACAGGTTGCGCCAGGCCAGTCGGTACAGCGCGGCGGAGCCGCCGCCTGCGCGGCCCTCGGCATGGCGGTTGCGTGGGGAGATGCCGGCCTCCTCGTCGCGCGCGGCTGCTCGCCGCCCGCTGGACCGGAGCCTACGCCGTCCAGGACGCATCGGGCAAGGCTGAACGTCCCGCCGGGCCGGCGGGAGGGCCGCTTCGGGCGCGCCGGGGAGCGCTTCGCCGGTAGCGGGCCCGACCCCCGCGCCGCGTTGCCGACGGACCCGGTGCCCACGACGGGCTACACTCGCATCAATGGCTGAACTCGACAAGGAGCAGGTGTTCCACTTCTTCCAATCCAATCCAGAGCGCCCGTGGCATGTCCAGGACGTGCAGAAGCGCCTCGACGTCGACGACCGGAACGCCTTGCGCAAGCTCCTCTCGGAGTTGGCCGACGAGGGTCGCCTGATCCGCACGCGCCGCCGGACCTTCGGCCTGCCGCAGGAGATGAACCTGTTCCTGGGCAAGCTGCAGGTGACCTCCGGCGGTTACGGCTTCGTGATCCCCGACAGCGGCGGCGGCAAAGACCTCTTCATCCCCGCCGACAGGCTCTCCGGCGCCTGGGACGGCGACCGCGTTCTGGCGCGGCCCAACCCCATGGCCAAGGACGGCGACCGCCAGTCGGGCGAGATCGTGCGCATCCTGGAGCGCGGCTACGACAAGGTGGTCGGCACGCTCGAGTACGCCCGCGGCTACGCCATCCTGCGACCGGACTCGCCGCGGCTGCGCGAGCGCATCCTGCTCACGCCGGAGTCGGTGGGCAAGCTCGAGGGCGGCTCGCGCATCGTGGCGCGCATGGTGTGGCCGGAGACCTCGGGCGAGAAGGAGCCGTTCGGCGAGGTCGAGGAGTTCCTCGGCAGCGGCGACGATCCCGAGGTCGAGACCAAGGCGGTCATCGTGAAGTACGGCCTCAAGGCCGAGTTCGACCCCGACACCACCGCCGAGGCCCGGGCGGTGCCGCCCACGGTCGGCGGCGACATGATGGAGGGCCGCACCGACTACCGCCACGTCAACACCTTCACCATCGACGGCCAGGACGCCAAGGACTTCGACGACGCGCTGTCGCTGGAGCGCCTCAACGGCGGCGGCAAGGACGGTTTGCTGCGGGTGGGCGTGCACATCGCCGACGTCTCCTACTACGTCGCCGAGAGCACCAGCCTCGACGCCGAGGCGCGCGAGCGTGCCACCAGCGTCTACCTCCCCGGCTCCACCCTGCCGATGCTCCCCGAGAGCCTGTCCAACGGCATCTGCTCGCTGGTCGAGGCGGAGCCGCGGCTGGCGCTGTCGGTGTTCGTGGACGTCACGCGCGGCGGCGAGGTCAAGGGCGTGCGCTTCCGCGAGACCGTCATCCAGTCCGACGCCAGGCTGACCTACGAGCAGGTGCAGGAGTACAGCGACGGCGGCCGGCTGCCGCACGGCAAGCGCAAGCTCGAGCGCGACATCAAGGTGCTCATCAACCTCTCGCAGGAGCTCCGCAAGGAGCGCATCGGCGCAGGCGCGCTCGACTTCGACTTCACCGAGGCCAAGGTGGACGTCGACGAGCACGGGGCGCTGCACCTCACGCCGGTCCGCAGCAACACCGCCCGGCAGCTCATCGAGGAGATGATGCTGCTCGCCAACCGGCTGGTGGCCGAGGAGCTTGACCGTAAGGACGTGCCCGCGCTCTACCGTGTGCACGAGGACCCCAGCGAGGAGAAGGTGGAGGCGCTTCAGAAGGCGCTGGGCCGGCTCGGGTACACCCTCGACCTGCAGCATGCCAAGCCGCAGGACCTGCAGCGCATCCTCCGCGAGGCGGCCGGCAAGCCCGAAGCGCAGATCGTCAACACGCTGCTGCTGCGCAGCCTCAAGCAGGCGCGCTACAGCTCGGAGAACCTGGGGCACTTCGGGCTGGCGTTCGAGAACTACCTGCACTTCACCAGCCCGATCCGCCGCTACCCCGACCTGGTGGTCCACCGCGTGATGCGGGTGCTGTTGCAGCACCGCCTCTCGCCGACCCTCAGGGAGCGGCTCAAGACGGACTTCCCCAAGCTGGCCGAGCAGTCGAGCGAGCGCGAGCGCCGCGCGGAGTCCGCCGAGCGTGATCTGACGCGCTACTACCACGCGCGCTGGGCGAAGGAGCATGTCGGCGAGAGCTTCCAGGGCGTGGTGTCGGGCGTGACGAACTTCGGCGTGTTCGTGGCGTTGCCGAACGCGGTCGAGGGGCTGATGCACGTCTCGCACCTCGACGACGACTACTACATCTACCTCGAGGACTCGCTCATGCTGATGGGCAAGCACACCCGCAAGCGCTTCCGCCTCGGCGACCGGATCGAGGTGAAGGTGCTGCAGGCCAACCCCACGCAGCGCCAGATCGACCTGATCCCCGCCAGCATGGAGATGCCCGAGGTCGAGGTCGAGGAGAAGCCGCAGCGGCAGAAGCCGCCGAAGAACCTCAAGGCGCCGGCGGCGTACGTCGCCGAGCAGGGTGCGGAGAAGGGCGCCGGGAAACGTGCCGGCCGGGGCGGGGGCCGGGCCGCCGCGAAGGGTGCCGGCGGCAACGGCCGAGCGGGCACGGCGGCCGGCGGTAAGGCGGCCGGCGGCAAGGCAGCTGGCGGTAAGGCAGCTGGCGGCAAGGCGACCGGCGAGAAGGCTGCGGGCGAGAAGGCTGCGGGCGAGAAGGCGGCCGGCGGGCGGCCCTCGGGCGGCAGGTCCGGGACGCGCAGAGCATCGAAGGAAGCTGCGTCCAAGGGGGCTGTTTCGAAGGGGGCTGTTTCGAAGGGGGCTGTTTCGAAGGAGGCCGCGCCGAAGGAGGCCGCCTCGGAGAAGGGTGCGGCCAAGGGGGGCCGGGCGAAGCGGGGTACGGGTACGCAGGGTGCGGGTAAGCAGGGCGCGGGCGGCCGGGCCGCCAAGGCCCCCGACGCCAAGGCCCCCGCCGTCAAGGGCGGCGCGTCCGGCGGCGAGGCGAGCCAGGGCAAGGAAGCCTCGGCGCAGGCCGGCCAGACGAAGAGCCGGCGCAGCCGCCGCAGCCGCTCGGGCAGGGGCGCGTCGAAGCAGGCCGGCGACCAGCAGGCCAAGGGCGGCGACCAGCAGGCGCCCGCCAACGATGCCGGCAGGGGCGGCCCGGGCAGGAGCGGCGCGGGTGAGAGTGGCACGGGCGAGGCGCCCGATCGCAGGGGCGGTGGGCGCAGCACGTCCGACCGCCGCGCGCGACCGGAACGGCCGCAGCAAGGCGGTTCCGACGCCGGCGGTGGCAAGGGTGGACGCCGCGCCAAGCGCCGCCTGGTGTTCGGGAGGACGGACAAGGAGTGACGCCGCGGGGAGCGATCCGCCGGTCGCGCGTCCGCCGTGCGGGCGGGACGCGGTCTGCGGGCCGGACCCGTCGGGCGGGCGTTGCGGAGGGAGGACGCGCATGGGTGTGACGCCGCACGTGCGCTGCGCCGAGTGCGGGCACGTGTTCGCCTCGGACGCTGGCATGGACGACGAGGTCACCTGTCCGGCGTGCGGGCACCACGGCCCACCCGGCGGAGTGATGCGTCCGACGGGCTTCCCCAGCCTCGAGACGTTCAAACGCAACGTGGCGAAGGTGCGCGGGGAGCGCGACGGGGAGTGACCCTGCGCGCCCGCTCGGCGCTGTATTCGGGCCCGGCATCGACGCGGCGATGCGTGACGGGCCGTCTGTTACACTTGCCGAAATGGTGACAATGCCTGCCCGGCCCGAGTCCCACGGGCGAGCGAGGATCGCTCGCGGGGCAGGCCAGCCTCTGCCGGTTTCACGACCGAACGAGCGAGGGACGTGATGGCTCAGGATTACCGGTACCCGTTGACGCGGATCTGCCTGCGCAGCGGCGCACTGACCCTGCCTAGGACCATGCTCGGCCTCTTCCCGGAGGAGGGGGCCATCACCGCCGTCGATGCCGAGAGCGGGGAGGAGTTCCAGCTCGAGGCGACCGGCCCGCGCACCATCGTCGGCATGGGGGCGTTCCTCGACGCGCACGAGCTCGACGTGAACGACGAGCTGCGCATCCGCCCCCTCGAGGACGGTCGCTTCGGCTTCACCGCCGTGCGCCGGGTCCGCAAGCGTGACTACGCCGAGCCGGGCGCCGTCAGGGCCCTGCTCGATGAGCTGGCACAGGCCGAGCTGGCCGCCAACGAGACCGAGATCCGCGCCCTCTACCCGGAGCTCCCGGCGGAGTTCGACCTGCACGGCACGCTGGAGGGCGACGAGCGCTTCGTCCGCTTCGAGGGCCGCTGGCACGCCCGCGCCGCGCTCGAGCGCCGCATCGACGACGAGGAGGCCGCCCGCGGCAAGCCTGCGGGGGGATCCCGGGGTGCCGGGGCCCTGGGCGCCGGTGCCCGCGGCGGGGCCGCACCGACGGCGGACGGCCGGAGCGCGGCCTCCGGATCGCCCGAGCCGGAGGCCGGAGCGGAAGCGGTGCCCGTGCCCCAGGGCGCGCGGACGGAACGCGCGGAGGCCGCCGCCGGCGCGGAGACCGGAGCGCTGGAGGCCGGCGAGAGCCAGCAGGAGGCGCTGTGGCGCTCCACCTGGCAGGCGCCGCAGCAAGCGCCGCAGCAAGCGCCCCGGGGAGCGCCGCAACAGATGCCGCTGCAGCCGCCGTCACAGGCCCCCCGCCAGACGCCGCACACGCACGAGGCGGAGCCGCCGCGGCCCGCCCGGCAGCCGCCCGCGTCCGATGGCGGCGCCCGTGGCGACGCGCCGTCCGGACCGGCCGATGACGAACCTCGCTCCTCGGGCTCGAGCGTGCGCGAGCGCCGCGCGCCGCGTGCGGTCTTCCCGGGCGACGCCGCTCTCAGCCGCGAGGAGGAGGGCGAGGAGGACGACATCGACCTGCAGCACGTGGGCCGCGCCCGCGAGCTGCTGCAGTCCTTCGGCTTCCGGGTGGAGGCGCTGGGCCAGGGCGACCTGATGGCCCACGCGGAGCTCGGGCGCCGGGGCTACACCGTGCTGGTGCACGCGCTCGCCTTCGGGCAGCGCCTGGACTGGGCGGCCCTGCTGGCCCGGCGGCGGGAGTGCGGCGCGCGCTATCTGGCCGTGTTCGGGGACCGCCGCGACCTGAACCGCCTGCAGTCCCCCGCCGAGCTGGCGCGGGCCACGCTGTGGTCCTGGGAGGGCCTGCACCGGGCGCGCACGCTCAGCCGCAGCGTGCCCCTCAGTCCTTTCGACCTGCAGCTCCACTTCGAGCGCGAAGGGCTCTTCGACCACGGCCTGGAGCGCTTCGAGAGCGACGTGGCGGAGCTGGTGGCCGAGCGCGGCGCCTTCTCCGAGGTGCTCACCAGCCTGGCCGGCATGCGCGCGCCCACGGTGTTCCTGCTCGAGGACCTGGCGGGCCGCGGCACGCTCAGCCGCGACCTGGTGTTGAAGGTGCTGGAGCGCCTGGTGGAGGCGCCGTTCCACCTGGTGGCGCGGGTGGCGCAGGGCGAGTTCTGCCTGCGGCAACCTGTCTCCGACGGGCTCGCGAACCTGGCCGATTACGCCACCTCCCTGCGAGGCCGGCTTCCCAATCGCGGCCGCGAGCGGCTCACCGGTCTGGGTGAGCCGGACCTGTTGCAGGAGGAGGAACTCTTCGGCGACGCCGAAGGCGATGCGGTCGCGGGCGGATCTGCGGCCGAAGACGCGGACGTCGGGGACGGCGGCGAGAACGGGTCGGGCGAGGAACCTAGCCAGGCGTAAACCGAGAAGCTACCGACCGCCGCGCGGCGGCTCGGCGTGGCAGCGGCATGTCTCGCAGGGGTCGGTGCAGCAGGGATCGGTGCAGCAGGGATCGCCGCCGCCACGGTGGGCGTCGCGCCGGTTCGGGGCCTACCCCTCCTGGAGCGCGCGCACCTCGAAGTCGGTGCCGGCGGCCGCCTGGATGGCGTCGACCGTCCAGCGCGCGGCCTCGTGCGTGGTGGCGTAGGGCACGCCGTTCTCGAGCGCGCGCCGCAGCTCCGGCGTGTGCGCCACATCGACGAGCAGGGCGTAGTCCGGATCGTCGGCGGCGTCGCCGAGCGGAGCGCCGTGCTCCACGGTGAACCCCAGGCCGCACAGGCGTTCCTCCAGCCCCTCCAGGCCGTTGCCGATGAGGCGCACCAGGCCGCCCGCCGGCAGCGCCACGCCCGCGCCCAGCTCCGCCTTGTAGTAGGCGAGGGCGGGATCGTGGCTGATGCCCATGCTCTCGCCCGTCGAGCGCATCTCCGGGCCCAACACCGGCAGCACGTCCCGGAACTTCAGGAAGGGCAGCACCACCTCCTTGACGCTGTACAGCCGGGGCGCGGGCATCTCGGTCAGGCCCAGCTCCTTCAGCGTGCGCCCGGCCGCCACCAGCGCGGCGTACTTGGCGAGCGGGTGGCCGATCGCCTTGGAGAGGTAGGGGACCGTGCGGCTGGCGCGCGGGTTGGCCTCGATGACGAAGACCTCGCCGTCCCGGACGACGTACTGGATGTTGATGAGCCCGCGCACGCCGATGGCATCGGTCAAGCGCACGCTGTAGTCCTGGATGGTGCGCACGACCTCCGGCGAGAGCGTGACGGGCGGGGTGATGCAGGCGCTGTCCCCGGAGTGGATGCCGGCGCCCTCGATGTGCTCCATGATGCCGGCCACCACGGTCGTCTCGCCGTCGGAGAGGGCGTCGACGTCGACCTCGGTGGCGCCCTCGATGAAGTCGTCGACGAGGATGCTGGGGTTGCCCGGCAGCTCGGCGTAGACCTCCGCCAGGTAGGCGGCGAGCTCCTCGTCCCCCGCCACGACCTTCATGGCGCGCCCGCCCAGCACGTAGCTGGGGCGGACCATCACGGGGTAGCCGATCTCCCGGGCGAGGCGCTCGGCTTGGCTCGGCTCGTCCGCCACCCCGCCGGCGGGCTGCGGGATGCCCAGCTTCGTGCACAGCGCGTGGAAGCTGTCGCGGTCCTCGGCGGCGTCGATGGCCGCGGCCGACGTGCCCCAGATGGGCACCCCGGCATCGTGCAGCGGCCGCGCCAGCTTCAGCGGCGTCTGGCCGCCGAGCTGCACGATGACCCCTTTCGGCTTCTCGTGCTCGACGATGTTCAACACGTCCTCGAAGGTGAGCGGCTCGAAGTAGAGCCGGTCGGCCGTGTCGTAATCGGTGGAGACCGTCTCGGGGTTGGAGTTGACCATGATGGTCTCGAAGCCCGCCTCGCGCAGCGCCCACACGGCGTGTACGGTGGCGTAGTCGAACTCCACCCCCTGGCCGATGCGGTTGGGGCCGGAGCCGAGGATGAGGACCTTGTCCCTCTCGGAGGGTGCCACCTCGTCCACCCACTCGTAGGTGGAGTAGTGGTACGGGGTGTAGGCCTCGAACTCGGCGGCGCAGGTATCGACCGTCTTGTACACGGGCGCGCCGCCGCCCGCCAGCCGTAGCGCCCGGATCTCGTCGGCGGGGCGGCCACGCAGCCGCGCCAGGTCGGCGTCGGCGTAGCCGAAGCGCTTGATCTCGCGCCACTGCTCCCAGCTCCACCGCTCCGGGTCCGGCATCCGCCGGATCTCGTCCTCGCCGTCGACGAGCTCCTTGAGCTGGCCCAGGAACCACGGGTCGATGTGCGTCCTGTCGAAGAGCGACTGAGGGCTCCTGCCGCGGCGCAGCAGCTCCAGCACCGCGGGCAGGCGCATGGGGTTCGCGACGAGAAGCGCCTCCAGCGCCTCGAGCGGCATGTCGGCGGTCTCGCCGCGGATGTCGAGCTCGAGCGAGCGCATCGCCTTGAGGAGCGACTCCTTGAAGGTGCGGCCGATGGCCATCACCTCGCCCACCGAGCGCATCTGGGTGCCAAGCTCGCGCGAGGCGCCGGGGAACTTCTCGAAGGCGAAGCGCGGGATCTTGGTCACCACGTAGTCGATGGTGGGTTCGAAGGCGGCCTTCGTCTCCTTGGTGATGTCGTTGGGGAGCTCGTCGAGGTGGTAGCCGACCGCCAGCAGCGCGGCGATCTTGGCGATGGGGTACCCCGTGGCCTTGGAGGCCAGCGCCGAGGAGCGCGACACCCGCGGGTTCATCTCGATGACGATGGTGTCGCCGTCGGCGGGGTTGACGGCGAACTGGATGTTGGAGCCGCCGGTGTCCACGCCGATCTCACGGATGATGTCGATGGAGTAGTCGCGGAGCTTCTGGTACTCCTTGTCCGACAGCGTCTGCGCCGGCGCCACGGTGATGGAGTCGCCGGTGTGCACCCCCATGGGGTCGACGTTCTCGATCGAGCAGATGATCACGACCGTGTCGTTGTGGTCGCGCATCACCTCCAGCTCGTACTCCTTCCACCCCAGCACCGACTGCTCCACCAGCACGGTGTGCACCGGTGAGTCGTGCAGGCCCTGGCGCACCACCTGGCGGAACTCCTGTTCGCCATGCGCCACGCCCCCGCCGGTGCCGCCCAGCGTGTAGCTGGGGCGGATGATGGCGGGGTAGCCGATGGTCTCGACGAACGCCAGCGCCTCGTCCAGCGTGGACACCATCTTGCCGGCCGGCGTCTTGATGCCGATGGCCGCCATGCACGCCTGGAAGCGCTGCCGGTCCTCGCCCTTCTGGATGGCCTCGTGGTTGGCCCCGATCAGCTCGACCCCGTGCTTCTGCAGTGTGCCCGCTTCCCAGAGGGCCATGGCGAGGTTGAGGGCCGTCTGCCCACCGAGGGTGGGCAGCAGCGCATCGGGCTTCTCCTTGGCGATCACCTTCTCGATGAAGTCGGGAGTGAGCGGCTCGATGTAGGTGCGGTCGGCGACGTCGGGGTCGGTCATGATCGTCGCCGGGTTGGAGTTGACGAGCACGACCTCGTATCCGGCGTTGCGCAAAGCCTTGCAGGCCTGGGTGCCGGAGTAGTCGAACTCGGCCGCCTGCCCGATGACGATCGGGCCGGAGCCGAGGATCAGGATCTTGTGGATGTCGTCGCGTCTGGGCATGGGTCTGAGGGGCCGGTCTGCCGCGGCCGCGGCCGGTCCGCTGGGGAGTGTATCACGGGTGCGCGGGAGTCCTCGGCCGGGGGCGATGCCTGCCTGGAGGCCGTGGGCGATCGCCCTGCTGAGCGATGCAAGAACTTCCGCGGGCGCGCATGCTCGAAGGCATGGCAGGCGGCGTCGAAGGTCCGCGGGAGAGGGGCAGGCTCGAGGGCGGCGCGAGCCCCGCCGGGTTGAGCGTGGCGGAGTTCCTGGCGCGACTGCGGGCCGGGGCGGTTCCGGGCGGGCCGCGGGCGGAGCTGATCGGTGGGAGCGTGGAGGTGCCGCTCCTGCCCCGCCCCAGAGAGGTGGCTGCGGTGGTGGCGCTGGCCTCGCGGCTCGAGCCGCAGCTGGGCGGGCGCGCGATGCTGGCGTTCCGGCCGGCGCTGCACCTGGGCGACGCCGACCTGCTACGGCCGGACCTGGCGCTGCTGGACGCGTCGCCGCGCTTCGGGCGGGCCGCCTCGCGGGCGGGGACGGAGGCGCTGTTGGTGGTAGACGTGGCGCGGGGCCCGGCGACCCATGAGGCGCGGTTGCCGCGGTATGCCGCCGGCGGGGTGGGGGAGGCGTGGGTGCTCGAGCTGGGGCGCGGCTGGGTGGAGGTCTACCGCTCTCCCGGCGGTCGGCGCTACCGCTCCCGCACGCTCTGGTACCCCGGGGAGCGCGTGGGGGTGGTGGCGCTGGACGGCATAACGGTGGAGGCGCTCGGCGGGCTCTAGGCGCCGTGCGCCCGGTGGCGCACCGCAACCGCGGTGCGCCTCGGGCTAGGCGTCCGATCCGCCCTGTTCGCCCGCGTCGCCCTCTTCGCCCGCGAGCTCCACGACGAACGTCTCGTCGCCGACGGCGACCTCGTCCCCCTCATGGAGCAGGTGCTTGCGGCGTGTCTCGATGACGCCGTTCACCTTCACCTCGCCCGATTGGATCATATGTTTGGCCTGCCCGCCGGTGGCGGCGATGCCTGCGAGCTTGAGGACGTCGTCCAGCCGGATGGCGGGGGTCTCCTCCTGCTCTGGCGAAGCGTCCGAGTCGTCAGGTGTCTCCGCTCGTGGGTTCGCGTCATCCATGCGGGCAGTGTAGGGGAGGGGCGGGTCGCTCCAACGCTGCGCGCAAGCTCCCGCTTCGTTCATGCGTTCTGTGAGGTTCCCCACAATTGCGTCGCTGACGCGTACGAAAGCCCACAGAACAGCCTCGGATTAAGAGTCCCGTAAGCGTGCCATGGATAATCTCGGCTCAGCTGAACGAAACCCCTCGCCAAATCGAACTGTCGAGGGTCCCTTCGGAAGCGATGAACCCTGATCCTGTATTCGGGCGCTTGGGACAGGGGGAGCTAGTAGCGCGACCGGCCGATGCTTTGATCCGGAGGGAAGAACATGAAGAAGCTCACCGCACTCATTTCCACGACGATCCTCGGCCTCATTGCCTCGTCCGCGTTCGCAGCGAGCAACACAGCCTCGCACAACGTTCGAGTCGAGATCCCGGCGGTCATGATGATCCGCATCGCCGACACGACTGGCAACAACGCGGCGACCAACCCGACGATCGTCTTCAACCTCCTCAACAGCGCGGGTTACCAGGGTCTCGACGGGAGCACGCTGACCTCGTTCAGTGCGACCAACACGAACGAATTCGGTGCTGTCGAGGTCCTGGCGAACACCGGATGGAATGTGAACGTGTCCGCCACGGAGACTGCGACCGACACGGGCGGATCCACGATCCCCAGCCCCAACATGGACCTGGCGAGGATCAAGATCACGCCCACCAGCACAGGCGACCCGAGCATCACGAACCCGCTCACCTCATTCGACCTGACCGAGACGGGCGCGATCGCCAGCGGCACGAAGACCTCAGGATGGAAGTCGATCGGGATCGAGGGCAGCAGCTATGGAGTGTTGCTCAACGGCTCCGAGACGCCGGGCACGTACGTGTACGACGTGACGTACACCATCGCTGCACCGTAGGCCATCGAGCACTCGGTTCGCTCCCGGCCGCGGGGTGCAGTATTGCGCCTCCGCGGCCGGGGACACTTTGTCAGAATGCCAGCCTGGAAGGGGTGTGTATGCGGGGAGAGATCGACATTCGTTTCCGGGTTGCTCGTCTCACGTTGAGCCGCCCCGCCCTATTCGTGTTGCTCGTCCTCCTCTCGTTCCCGGTCGGTGGTGCGTTCGCCCAATCGGAAGTGGGGGTCTCCCCACCGCGCGTCGTGCTGACGGGCCGGCCGGGCGATAGCGTGAGCACCACGGTGTCGCTGCTTGCCTCCGGCAGCGCGGACGTCACCGTCGACGTCAGCCTGTCCGACTGGACGCTAGACCCAGCGGGCAACCTGTCCTTTCTCCAAGGTGGCTCGACCCCCTACAGCGCGTCCTCGTGGTTGGCCCTCGACAGCCAGCAGTACTCGGTGTCGGAAGGGTCGGCGACGAGCGTTCGGCTGACGGCGAGGATCCCTTCCGACCCCGGCCTGCAGGGCTCGTACCGTACGGCCGTGCTATTCGCTTCGCAGCAGGCGGAAGCCCCCAACTCGCAGGTGGGTGTCACGATGCGCGCGCGGGTAGGGCTCATCGTCTACGTTGTGGTCGACGGAACGCAGCGTGGCGCCGTGGCGCTCGCGGACTTCTATCAGGACGGCCGCGCGCTCGTGTTGGACGTGCAGAGCGACCGCAACACCGTTGCCCGTGTGTCAGGAGAGGTGCAACTCCGCGGGGCTGACGGCAAGACGATCGCGACCATCCAAGTACCGGACACACCGGTGCTGCGCGGAGGTGAGCGGCTCATCCGGCTGGAGCTTCCCGGCGATCTCGCGGCCGGCTATTACGTTGCGCTCGCACTCGTGAAACCTGACGGCGCGTCGACACTGGCCGGTCAGGCGACGGTCACGGTGCGCTGATGTCCCGCCGTCGAGTAGCCATGCTCCTGGTCGCCTCCATCGCATCCCAGGTCTTGCTCGGCGCCTCGGCGCAGCACATCGTCTGCACCCCCAAGCCCGCGTGCACGACCCCCGTTCTGTTCGCTCCTACCGAGGCTGTCTACGTGGCGGCCCTCGGCGCTACGCTGCCGCCCACCAGCCCAACGACGCCGATCTCGTTCAAGGTGCAGACCGGCAATCGGAACTCGGTCTCGGCCGAGGTTGGGCGTTCCCCCTGGACACCGGCCGGCGGCCTCGAGCTCGAGGCAAGATTCACCTTGTCCGGTCCGCACGTGACCACGCGCGTGCTGGACTGGATGCCCGTCACCGCCGCCCCTCAGGCACTGTTCTCCGACGAGGCCAACCAGATCGACGTGGCTGTCGAGTATCGACTTGCTGTCTCTGGAGAGGTGCCGCCGGGAACGTACACCTCCACGGTGACGTATCAGGCCGCGGGAGACCCTGGTGGCAGTCTGGACAGCATCACCAATACGGTCACCGTCACCATCCCCGCCTATATCTCGGTTCGATTCGGCGGGCTCGCCCCCGGTCAGATCCCGACCATCGACTTCGCCTACGGCGGAGCGAATGTGGACGCATACCTCGAAGCGGTCGTCGCGCACGACGCTCTGCCGCCGACCGCGGCTACCTTCGCCACGTTGGAGGTCGCCACGAACAGCCCGGGCGGATACCGCATAGCCATCACGGTGAGCGCGATCGCTGCACCCGCACAATCGAGCCTGACGGTCTCCAACATCGACCTTCTGGGACGTGCAGCTGACGGTCGGACCATCGATGGAGACGGGCCTACGAATGGCTTCGTGACGGTGCTGCGGGCCCACGACTTCGCACTGAAGGTCTCCGGGGCTGAAGCGCCCGGATTCTATGCCTTCGAAGTGGCGTACGGCGCGACCCCGCTTCCTTGATGATCGGCGGCGTTGGCCGCGATGGCCCGGAGCGACGGAGCTTCGAGCGGGCCCGGTGCTGCAACCACTTCCTGCGCTTCGCGAAAGGCAGCTGCATCACTCGCCGACGATCTTGAGCTGTTGGGACCCGGTCAGGCGTCGCCCATCGTCCGCGATGACGGCGTAGCTCAGGGCGTACCGGCCCGTGCCGGTGGTCGGGGGCAGTCTGACCCGCGCTTGCCAGTGGCCGGGAGAGCGTACGACGGCAGGCACGGCGCCCGTGAACGGCAGCTGTACCGAGACGCTGCGGGCATTGAGCAAGACTTCCAGGTCGACCGTCAAGCTACCCCCCGCGACCGTCTGACCTGAGACGGAGACGGTGACGGCGTCGGCGCTTTCGTCGACCATCAGCTGCCCTTGACGCGTGGCCGTGGTAGATCCTGACTGCGCCGCCACGACATACGGGAAGACTCCGGCGGCCGTGTCGAGGGGGATCGGGATGCGTCCCGTCCAGGTGCCGTTCTCCAAGGTCAAGCTGTGGCGGGTCTTCCCTGATTCGAGCGAGACGGAGGACGCTTGGCCTTGTACCTCGACTGTGATGAGAGGCGCCGCTCCCGGGGGAACCGTCACGGCCTCGACCTGGATCTTCCGGATCCTGAGGTGCTGGGCTTCGAACACCGTGGCGGAGGCAGATGCAGGTCGGACGAGGAAGACGACCTGCTTGACGTCGCCAGCGCGCAACGTGATTGTCTGGATCGGTGCTCCCTCGGCCTGTTGGCCGAGAGGGAGGTTCGAGAGTACTACGGTGGCTTTGCCGGGAAGCAAGCCGCGCCACGCGAAGCCACCGTTCTGATCGACCGCCTTGGTCTGGGAGCCCCCGTTCGCCGCGTGCAGTGTCACCGTGCCGCCCGCCGGCCGGGCCGGCGAGTCCGGTTGGCCGTCCCCATCCGCATCGAACAGGACCACGCCGCGTATGCCTGCAGATTCTTCGACCGGGAAGTCGACACGGGCGGATTGCTTTGCGACGACCTCGATGGTTCGGTCGAGCTTGCCGACGGTCTGGTACTGCACGGGTAGTGAAGCAAGGTCGAGCGCGACGTGGACGGGTCCGGGCGGGAGCTGAACAGAGAACGTGCCGTCTGGGCCAGTCCGGACGGTGTAGTGACCTACGTGTATCTCGACGCCTGCGACGCCCTTGGCGCCCGCGTGGAGCCGTCCACGCAGGGTCCCGAGGCGGCGCCCCCCAGCTGCACCTACGATCGCGCCCGGCACCTCCACATCGATGTCAACGTGCGCGGAAAGTCCCAGGGCGGCCGACAGCGTCCCGAGGGCGGTGTCGTAGCTGGCGTTCGCCGTTCCCTCGAGCTGCCATGGGGAATCGTTCCAAGTCAGCGTCCCTCCCGCAGATAGGGTGCTCGACGCCAGGTCCCACGTGCTTCCGACGGACAAGCTCGCTGGCCCCAATGCGGACGCATACCTCGCCGATGCCCTCCCGGTCGTCCTGCCGCTACCGGGATAGTAGGTGAGGTCGATGTCTCCACCTAGGTTGCTTTGCCGAGCCGCAACGTAGGTCACAGACAGCTTGGTGCCAACGCCGAAACCGTTCGTGTCGCTGGTGACGCCGACCTGGTCCGCAGTCTGCCAGCCGCTACGGCTCACCGAGGAGTAAACGAGATGTACGTAGCTCTCGTCGGTCCCTCCCTGCATGCCCAGGAACAGGTCGCCGGGGAGCCGCCACGGCAGGCGCAGGACCGCCCCCCCACGAGCCCGCCAAGGCGCGTCCGGACCGATGGGTGCCGTCAGGCTGCCGTAGAGGGTCGCGTCTGAGTCAGAGTAACTGGCACTGGTGGTGAGCTGACCATGGGGGAGGAACAGGTCGTTGGCTTGGACCGAGAACGAGGCGGTGGAGGACGTCACCTCGGACCGCTCACTGGCGCGAAGGGAAGCTGAGAGGCCCCGGTCCAGAAGTTGTGCCCAAGCGGACCAGCGGGACCGCACTCCGTGGATGTTGGCTGCCAGGGAAGCCAAAGGCGTTCCGGAGTGCATCCCCACAGCGCCGCCGAGGACACGGTTCGAGTCCTGCCAGAGGCCGAAACCGTACCCGCTGTAGCGCCCACCGGAGACCGAGGTTGCCGCCATTCCGAAGCTCCAAGGCCCCGATAGGTACATGGCGCGCAGACCAACTTCGCCGGGTAAACGCAACCCCAACCCTGAAACACCCAGGTTCCCGACGGTCGCTTCCCACGCATCGGCACTGAGCGATAGGAAGCTGGCAGCCAGCCGGTCGAGCCTCACTGCGGCGTCTGTGCGGACGTAGTCGGACAGCGCCCCGTCGAGCTTCACGCCGAAGGTCCAATCGAGATCGGTGCTCACCGACCCGTTGAAGACGGCGTGCAGCTCGAACGGCGGCGGAGGTGGGACCCCTTCGCGGACGACCTGCACGAACGCGCGGGCTTGCCTGATACCGTCTTGGTTCAAGGTGGCAACGTAACTTCCACTCATGTCGACCGCCACGGGAACGCTTCGCCGCTCCCCCGGTCGAAGGACCAGGTCGATCGAAGGAATCGGAGTTCCATCGTGGGTGAGATTCAAAGTGGTCCGTTCCTCGACGTTGCCTTGGTTGATGACGGTGAACGGGATCTTGCCGTCCGAGATCGAGACCTGACTCGGTGCCTGGATCGCCAGCCCTCGTTTCTCCCCGACGGTCACGTGCGTGCTTCCTTGCACGTTCCGGCCGAACCAGGTCATCGTGACCATCACCTCGTCCACCGTGAGCGCCGGAGCGTCCGCCGGCACCTCCACCGTCACCGGCACCATGCCGGGCACCCCGGCCTGCAGCTCCAAGGTTCTGGGCGGCGTCAGCAGCGTGTACCCGTGCTCCGACGTGACGTCGAGCGTCGCCGTCCCCGACACGCTGCTCGTCACCCGGAACACCAGCGTCACGAAGTCCCCCGGCAACGCCAGCCGGTCCGGCGGCGCACTCACCGTGAGCGTCGCCTGCGCCCCGGCCGCCCCGACCAGCAGGCAGGCGAACAGACACACGGCGAACCACGAACGCTTCATCGACAAGGGGACAACGGCCTTTCGCTGGCGCCATCCTAACCGCGCAGCGGCGTCCCCCACGCGTGCTCATTGCTCAGCTGGGCGCTACCCGATCTCCCGCACGTCCGGCGCCGCGGGGTAGCTCCCCAGGAACTTCACGAACGCGGCTTTGCGCATCAGGGCGGTGATCGCCTCGGCCACGTTCTCGTCCTCGATGTGCCCTTCGATGTCGACGTAGAAGAGGTAGCTCCAGGGCTTGTCGCGCCGCGGGCGGGACTCCAGCTTGGTCATGTTGATGCCGTGTCTAGGGAACTCCTCCAGGCACGCGACCAGCGAACCGGGCTTGTGGCGGGTGGCCAGCACAAGGCTGGTCTTGTTCTGCTCGCCTTGCTTCGGGCGCTCGTCGGTGCCGAGCACGAAGAAGCGGGTGAAGTTGAAGTCGAGGTCCTCGATGTTCTCGGCCAGCACCGTGAGGCCGTAGGCCTCGGCGGCGCGCTTGGAGGCGATGGCCGCCTTGCCCGCGCCGCCGTTCTCGGCGAGCAGCTTGGCCGCGCCGGCGGTGTCGAAGTCGGTGACCGCCTCGAAGCCGCGGGCGCGGATGAAGCCCTGGCACTGTTGCAGCGCCTGGGTGTGGCTGTAGACGCGCGTGACGTCGGCCAGCTGCACGCCGGGCTTGACAAGCAGGTTGTGGTGCACGCGCACGACCTGCTCTCCGACGACGTGCAGCACCGAGTCCGTGAGCAGGTCGTAGGTCTGGTTGATGGAGCCCGCCAGGCTGTTCTCGACAGGTAGGCAGGCGTAGGTGCACTCGCCGCTCACCGCCGCCTGGAACGCGGCGCCGAACTCGGTGTAGCCCACCGGCTCGGCGTCCGGCGCGAAGCCCAGCGCCGCCTCCTCGCTGAACGCCCCGGCGACGCCCTGGTAGGCGATACGGGGGCGGCTCTCTCGTGCCATGCGGGAGAGTGTAGCACCGGGGCGCGGTTGCTGGGCTGCGGCCGCGCGCGTCTGGGCGGTTGCCTACGGCGGCGGGTGGGGAAGGGTCGCGCCGGAGGGCCCCCGCGACCGTGCACCCGGCCGCGTCCTACGCCAGCCCCTCCACCTCGCGCCTCACGCTCGTCATGCGCTCCTCCAGCGCTCCCAGCTCGCCCTCGAGCTCCTCCAGCCTCTCCAGCTCGGCGCGCACGAAGCGCGTGTAGGGGTTGATGGCGCCGGAGAGCTTCTCCTGCGAGCCGGCCAGCTCCGACTCGAGCTGCCCCGTGAGGCCCTCCTCGAGCCCCTGGCGCAGCCCGGCCATCCTGGCGCTCAGCTCGCGCTTGGCCTTGCGCCGCTGCCGCGGCATCACCAGCAGCCCTACGCCCATCAGCGCCAACCCCAGCGCCACGCCGGTCACGTCCACCGCGGTGGTGGTGAGGATGGCGAGCACCGCCGCGCCCAGGCCGAGGCCGCCCACCTCCAGCAGGCCCGACTGCACCACGGCGCCCTGCAGCGAATCGGCCAGGCGCGAGGCCTCGGCCTTCCGGTCGTAGCTCCCGAGCACCTTCTCGGAGCGCTCGTGCAGCGCGCGCACCAGCGCCTGGCGGTCGTACTGGAAGCGGCCGCCGACCTCGCCGATGACGCGCTCGCGCTCGGCGGCGCGGCGCTCGTTGACGAAGTTCATGACGTCCTCCCACAGCTGCAGGTTGCGCTGGATGAACCAGTCCACCAGCTGCCCCACCGCCAGGTCGATGTCCTGGTCGACGCTCCTCAGGACACGTGTCTGGAACGCCTCGCGCACCCGGCTGGTGTTCATCAGCAGGAACAGCCTGCGCAGCTGCACGGTGTCGTCGAAGAACTCGTGGCCGCGCTTCTCGACCTCCAGCAGCACGTTCTCGATGCGCGCCAGGTAGCTCTCGTACTCGCGGCGCATGTCCTTCTCGAACTGCCCGCGCTGCCGCTCGATCTCCTCGAGGGTGCCGCGGTCGTGCGAGAGCAGCTCGAGCCTCGAGGCGAGCACCCCGCGGTAGCGCTCCGCGGTGCGCCGCGCCACCCCCAGCGGCGAGAGCAGCTTCAGCTTCAACCGGTCGCGTCCGAGCCGCGCCGAGATCGCCTTCTCGAGCGCGCCCAGCCCGCTGGCCTGCACCCCCTCGAGGTCGTCGGCCAGGCGCGCCTTGAACGCCCGCTTCGCCGACACGCCGAACACCTCGGGCATGCTGCCGAGGGTGGCCCTGGCGTGCTCGCGCACGTAGTCGAGAACCCGCTCCTCGGCGCCCTCGCCGTCCAGGATGTCGAGCTTGTTCACCACCATCAGCACCTTCTTGCCCCAGGAGGCGATCAGCTCCAGGAAGGCGCGCTCGCTCTCGGTGAAGGGGCGGTCGGCACTGGTGACGAAGAGCACCAGATCCGCGCGCGGCACGAAGCGCTCGGTCAGCTCCTGGTGGCGCTTGATGATGGCGTTGGTGCCGGGCGTGTCGACCAGCGCCAGGTCGCGCAGCAGCGGCGCGGGGAAGCTGCGCCGCACCAGCGCCGGCGCCTCCTCGCTCTCGCCCGGTTGCTCGCCGTAGGTGACCACGGTGATCCGGTCGGTGGTGGGGGTGACGCCTTCGGGCATGACCTCCTCGCCCACCAGGGCGTTGAGCAGCGACGACTTGCCGGCGTTGAACTCGCCCACCACGACGAGCATGAAGATGCCGTCCAGGTCGCGCATGGCGTTGCGCAGGTCGTCCACGTGCTCGCGCCCGGCCTCCAGCCGGGAGAGCAGCGCCTGCAGGTCGGCCAGCAGCGCCCGCTCCTGCGCCACGATGTCGCGAGCAACGTCGGAGACGCCTACGTCCATGGCTCACGATACCACGGGGCGACGGGGCTTTTTGCCCGTTCACGACGCGAACTCTTGACGCTCTCGAGAGTCGAGCACGAACGCCGCGCGCGCCCCCCGTAGCGCCCGCGGGGGTCGGTAGCGTGGGCGCCCGGCCGGCGCGAGGCGGCGCCCGCTTCCAACGCTCCCGGCGCGTGCCGGGGCCGGTGGCGCCTCTGTTGGCCCGGACGTGCGCCGCGCGGCGGGAGCCCTCCCGCGCGGCGACGGTAGACTGGCGCGGCTGGAGAGAGGAGAGGTGAGGGGATGGCCGAGCAAGACGACATGTTCCGTGAGCTCCTGGAGCGCACGGCGGTGGTGAGCGACCTGTCGCAGGCGCACGCGGTGCTCTCCTGGGACGAGAACACCTACATGCCCGAGGGCGCCGCCGAGGCGCGGGGCCAGCAGATGGCCACGCTCGACGGGATCGTGCACGAGCGGCTCGCAGATCCGGCGATGGACGACCTGGTCTCTTCCCTGGAGGCGGCCGGCTTCCCGGAGGACAGCGTCGAGTGGGCCACCGTGCGCCAGGCGCGCCGCGCGGTGGATCGCGCCATCAAGCTTCCGCCCGCGCTCGTCGAGGCGCTCGGCAAGCACATCGCGCGCTCGCGCGTGGTGTGGGCCCGCGCGCGGCAGGAGAGCGACTTCGCGAGCTTCGCGCCGGAGCTCCAGCGCATGCTCGAGCTCAAGCGCGAGGAGGCCGACGCGCTCGGCTACCCGGAGCACCGCTACGACGCCCTCCACGACCTGAGCGAGCCCGGCTCCACCGCCGCGCGGCTGCGCGCGGTGTTCACCCCGCTCAGGCGCGACCTCGCTCGGCTGGTGGCCGAGATCCGCGACGCCGGCAGCCGCATCGACGACGGCATCCTGTACCAGCCCTTCGACGAGGCTGCCCAGGAGCGGTTCGCCATGGACACCGTCAAGGCCTTCGGCTACGACCTGGAGCACGGGCGCCTCGACCGGACCGTGCACCCCTTCGCGACGGCGCTCAGCAAGTACGACGTGCGCATCACCACCCGCTATCAAGGCCACTTCTTCAACCCCGCCTTGTTCGGCACCATGCACGAGACGGGCCACGCCCTCTACGAGCAGGGGGTCGCAGACGCGTACTACCGCACCCCGCTGGAGGGCACCTGCAGCCTGGGCGTGCACGAGTCGCAGTCGCGGCTGTGGGAGAACCTGGTGGGCCGCAGCCGCCCCTTCTGGGAGGGCGCCTACCCCCGGCTGCAGCGCACCTTCCCGGCGCAGTTCGGCGACGTCGGACTGGACGCCTTCTACGCCGCCATCAACCGCGTGGAGCCGAGCTTCATCCGCGTCGAGGCCGACGAGGTCACCTACAACCTGCACATCATGCTGCGCTTCGAGCTCGAGCTGGCGCTGCTGGAGGGCTCGCTGTCGGTCGCCGACCTGCCGGCCGCCTGGAACGACGGCATGCAGGACATGCTCGGCATCACCCCCGACAGCGACGCCAACGGCGTCCTGCAGGACGTGCACTGGTCGATCGGGCTGATCGGCTACTTCCCCACCTACGCGCTCGGCAACATCATCAGCGTGCAGCTGTTCGAGGCGGCGCGCGCAGCGCACCCGCAGATCGCGCGGGAGATCCGCGAGGGCCAGTTCGGCACGCTTCTCGGCTGGCTGCGCGAGAACGTCCACCGGCACGGTGCGCGCTATCTTCCCGAGGAGTTGCTCGTGCGGGCGACCGGCGGCGGCCTGGATGCCGGTCCGTACCTGCGGTACCTGCGCGAGAAGTACACCGATCTCTACGGCCTGCGTTGAGCGCCGTGGCGGGCTCTCCGGGGCGCACGACGCCCCTCCTGTGGCCGGGACGCCCGTTCCTTGAGAGGGTCCCTCGCCGGGGCTAGACTGGGCTCCATGCCTGCGCCGTCCGTCAGGACCGACCGCGACCTCGCCGCCTACCTGGACCGGGCCGGCGTGGACGCCACGCTGGTCCGGCCGGGCGTGCCCACCCCCACCGTTCCCGACGCGGCGCGAGCTCTCGGCGTGGAGCCAGGCGCCATCTTGAAGAGCCTCGTGTTCCAGGCGAGCGGCGCCCCGCTGCTCGTCATCGCCGCCGGCCGGGCGCGCGTGCGCGTGCCCTTGCTGGCGCGCGCGCTGGGCCTGCCCAGGCGGTCGGTGAAGCTGGCTTCGCCTCAAGAGACGCTGTCGCTGACCGGCTACCCGGTGGGCGCCATGCCGCCGTTCGGGCACGCCCAGCCTCTCGACACCCTCGTGGACAGCGTCAGCGTGCCCGACGAGGGCGTCGTCTACGGGGGCGGCGGGGCCGAAGACGTGATGGTGCGCCTGGACGCACGCACGCTGCTCGGTGCGACAGGGGGCCGGCGGCTGCCGCTCACGGCGGACGCGGCCCAGAAGGAGACGCCATGACCGCACGACCCCACGCCCGCTCGCGCCGGCTGTCGCTGCCGGCGCTGCTGATGCTCGCCGCGCTGCTCCCCGTCGCCTTCGCCTCGATCGGCGAGGCGCCGTCCACCATCGTGGACGCCCTGGCGAGCTACCAGCCGGTCGCCGCCGGCGGCGGCTTCACGGCCGGCTCGGGCTTCCGCTTCCAGGTCGAGAGCGCATCGGACATCGCCGTCGCCGTCAGCGGCGAGGGGGACCTCAACGACGCCAACGTGCGCTTCGTCTCCGACCTCATCGGCGCAGCCAGCGGCTACGGGCAGGGCATCGCCGCGCCGGCGGCGCAGTTCCTCCGCACCCGGGCGGGCGACTACGCCGGCAAGGGGCCGACCGCGGTGGGCGTGGAGGAGTTCGTCCTGCACCTCACCGTCACCGGCGACGCGCCCTACCACCTCGGCTTCACGCTGAAGCCGCAGACCGTCGACCCGTCCCTCTTCCCGCCCGCCACGCACAGCCGGGGGCCCGAGGACGCCAGGCACGTCATCCGCGTCTTCTCCGACTTCCAGTGCCCGTTCTGCAAGCGCTTCGCCGAGGAGGTCATGCCCGAGCTGCAGGCGAAGGTGCTCGACCAGGGCGATGTCCGCTTCGAGTTCCACGACTTCCCGCTGACGAGCATCCACCCCAACGCCATGACCGCCGCCGAGGCGGCGGAGTGCGTCACCGCGGCGAACGACCCGGCCGCGTTCTGGACCTACCATGACGCGCTCTTCGCCAGCCAGTCCGACTGGGCGAACCTCCCCGACCCCGTCGACGCGCTGGTGACGGTCGCCGCCGATGCGGGTCTGAAGACCGACGGCGTGTCGGGCTGCGTCCGCAACGGCACCTACTCCGACAGCCTGGCGCAGGCCTTGCAGGCGGCCGGGCAGGGGCTTCACCTCACCGGCACGCCCACCATCTTCGTGGACGATCTGAAGGTGGGCGATTACACCAAGATGGCCAGCTACACGCGCCTGTTCGCGCTCTCGGACGCGCTGCGGTCCGAGGCGCCGGCGGCCTCGGGTGGCGGCGCGGCGCCCGCCTCGAGCGGCTCCGCGCAGTAAGGCTCCGCACGGGAGGCGGCGCGCCGCGGTAGGGCTCCGCACGGGAGGGCGCCGCCGCAGGGCGCCGCGCCTTCCGGGCGGCCGCCTGGGCGTACAGCCGTTGCGCCCCCGGCGGCACGGATGCGACCCTGACGCAACCCCCTCGGGCATTACCATGGGTGCCATGAGCCTACCTGCGGTGGACATGGACGACTGCGTTCGCATCCTGCTCGAGCTCCTGGCCACGCCTTCGCCCAGCGGATTCACCGACCGCGCGCTGGCCTCGGTCGAGGCGGAGTTGGAGGTCCTGGGGGTGCAGCCGCGGCGCACGCCCAAGGGCGCGCTGCTGTGGACGTTGCCGGGGGGCGGCGGCGCCCCCCGCGCGGTCGCCTCGCACATCGACACGCTCGGCGCCATGGTCAAGGAGATCAAGGCGAACGGGCGCCTGAAGCTGAGCCCCATCGGCGGCTACGACTGGGTGACCGTCGAGGGGGCCGAGTGCGAGGTCCACACGGAGAGCGGAAGCAGCATCACCGGCACGGTGGTCAATACCAAGCAGTCGACCCATGTCTTCGGGCAGGATCTCCGGGATCTGAAGCGCGACGTCGCCGTGATGGAGGTGCGGCTCGACGCCGAAGCGGGCTCGGCCGAGGCCGTGCGCGCGGCCGGCGTGGAGGTCGGCGACGTGGTGTCGTTCGACAGCCGCCCCCGCGCCACCGAGAGCGGCTTCGTGAAGGGCAGGCACCTCGACGACAAGGCCGCCGTGGCCCTCGCGCTGGCGGTGACCCGCGCGTTCGTCGCCGCCGGCCGGGCGCCTGAAGGCGACACGCACTTCTTCGTCAGCAACTACGAGGAGGTCGGCCACGGCGCCGCCACCGGCGTCCCGGAGGACGTGGTGGAGCTGCTGTGCGTCGACATGGCGGCCGTGGGGGAGGGGCAGACGAGCAGCGAGTACGACGTCACGCTGTGCGTCAAGGACTCCGGCGGACCCTACGACTACGGCATGAACCGGCGCCTGCGGGCCCTGGCGAGGGAGCACGGCATCCCCCTCAAGGTCGACATCTACCCCTACTACGCCTCCGACGCCACCGCCGCCTGGCGGGCCGGGGGCAACCACCGGGCCGCGTTGATCGGTCCCGGCGTGGACGCCTCGCACAGCTTCGAGCGCGCGCACCGGCGCGGGCTGGAGCGAACCGCGGCGCTGATGGAGGCGTACCTGCTGGCGCGCGTGGGCGTGTGAGGCCGGTCGCCGGAGCGCCGAACCCCCCAGCTGCAGGTGCCATGAGTGCCCGCCCACACGGCTCGGGCGCGCTTTACCCGCTGCCCACCGTCGTGTACACTGCGTTCAATGCATGAATATCCGAGCCTGGTCTGGCACCTGAAGAACACCCAGCTGTTCGAGGACCTGTCTGCCGACGAGCTCGAGCAACTGTCGCGGATCACGCCCTACAAGCGCTTCGCCGCCGGCGAGATCATCTACCACATGGAGGACCCGGCCGACGCGCTCTACTTCATCCGCGACGGCATGGTGAAGATCTCCATGTACTTCCCCAACGGCAAGGAGATGATCCTGGGACTGCTGGGGCAGTACGACATCTTCGGGGAGCTGTTGCTGCTCGAGAGCGAGCGCCGTCCGAACCAGGCCGAGGCCGTGGTGGACACCACCCTCATCGTCATGCCCGAGGAGGACTTCCAGCGTCTGCTCGCCCAGTACCCGAAGATCGCCATGAAGTTCATCCAGGTGATGAGCACGCGCCTGTGGCAGGCGCAGCAGTGGCAGGCCGAGGTCGGCGCCTTCGACGCGCCGGGCCGCCTCGCCAACTTGCTGCTGCGGCTGGCCAACGACTTCGGCGTCAACGGCGACCGCGGCACCGTCATCGATCTCAACCTGACGCAGCAGGACCTCGCCAAGATGATCGGCGCCACCCGCGAGACGGTGAGCCACTGCCTGGCGCGGCTGCTCGAGTACGGGGCGGTCCGCCGCCGGCGGGCGCCCATCACCGTTCACGTGGGACGGTTGCAGCAGTTCCTGGACGAGGCCAGCGAGTGAGCGCCGCGGGCTGAGCCCGCTCAGCCGGGCTCGCCGCCGGAACCCGCTTCGGGCTCCGCCGCCGTCGGCCCTTCGGCTTCGTCGGAAGCCAGCACGAGGGCGTACAACACCGATCCCGCCTCCGGTGGCGGGTCGCCGGCCGCCAGCACGCGCACGCGGCCTCCCTGCTCGACGAACAGCGGCACGCACGCCTGGCCGTAGCGCTCGTGGAAGGCCTCCAGCCCGAAGCGCTCGGTGAGGCGGGTGCGCTTGATGTCGCCGCCGGCCTCGAACAGGGCCTCCACGCGTTCGAAGGTGACGTCGTCGGCGCCGATGGCGCGGCCCCCGCGCGCGCCCGCCAGACGTCCCCGCGCGCTCGCGCCGCGGCCGGGCGCGAGCTGGTAGACGTTGGCCGATCCGAACTCGCGGGCGTACTTGAGCGCCGTCAGGGCGTTGGCCTCGTCGTTGGACGTGAGCGCCAGCAGGCGGCCGATCCCCGACAGCCTGAGCTCGTCGTCGCTTCGGTCGGAGAGCAGGCTGCCGTAGAACGCCTCGAACCCCTCGACGCGTGCGGCGGCCACGTGCGACCAGTTGGTGTCCGCGAGCAGCACCGTCTGCCCCTGGCCCGCCAGCGCCCGGGCGATGGCCCGCGCCGACGGGTGCGCGCCCAGGATCAGGAACCCCTGCGGGTCGGGGTCGGCGACGCCCAGGCGCACCCCCAGCGGACGCGCGCCGAGGCTCGCCAGCAGCCCCGTTCCCAGGATCATCAGGAACACCAACGGGGGCAGGGACGGCGCGCCGTCGAAGCCGAACGCTTCCAGCTTGGCGGCGAAGAGCGAGCTGACGGCGGCCGCCACGATGCCGCGCGGTGCGATGCCCGCGAGGAAGAGCTTCTCCTGCCAGCTCAGCGGGGAGCGCACGCCGCTCAGGAACACCACCGCCGGCCGTATCAGCAGGATCAGCGCCAACAGCAGCGCCAGCGATCGCCAACCCAGCTCGCCCACCAGCGTCGGCAGGTCGAGGTCGGCGGCGAGGACCACGAAGAGCACGCCCACGAAGAGCACGCTGAGGTCCTCCTTGAAGCTGATCAGCGCTTCCAGGCGCGGGACCTTCGCGTTCGCCACGATGACGCCCATGATCACTGCCACCAGCAGTCCCGACTCGGAGGTGATCAGGTTGGCGACGGCGAAGGCGACGAACAGGATGGCCAGCGCCGTGACGTTCACCAGGTAGTCGGGGAGGGCGCGGCGGCGGAGCAGCCAGGCGAGCAGGCCGCCGGCCGCGGCGCCGATGACGGCTCCTACCAGCAGGAAGCGGCCGAGGAGCAGGGCGGTGCGCAAGGGGGTGGCCTGTGCGCCGCCCAGGAGCACCGCCTCGGAGACGAGGACCGCCAGCATCGCCCCCGCCACGTCGATCATGATGCCTTCCCACTTGAGGATGTTGGCGACGCGCTCCTTGGGCCTGACGATGCGCAGCAGCGGCGTGATGACGGTCGGGCCCGTCACGCTCACGAGCGCACCGAAGAGCAGGGCGATCGGCCAGCTCAGGCCGCCGAGCCAGTGCGCGGCCGCCGCCCCCGCGAGCCAGGTCAGCAGGGTGCCGGCCGTCACCAGCCTGAAGATGACCTTGCGGGTCTCGTGCAGCTCCGAGAACCTCAGGCTGAGGCCCCCCTCGAACAGGACCAGCCCCACGGCCAGCGACACGCTCGGGTAGAACAGCCCCCCGCTGAACACCTGCACGGGATGCAGCCAGCCCAGCACCGGCCCCACCAGGAAGCCGGCCGTGAGCAGCGGCAGGATGGCCGGCAGGTGCAGGCGCCAGGCGAGCCACTGAGCCCCGGCGCCCAGCGCGATGATCAGCGCCACCGAGAAGGCCGGGTGCGCGTTGAGGAAGTAGGTCATGCCGGCGAGCGGTAGGCGATGCGCTCCAGCACGGTGCCCAGGACGGTCCTGCGGTGCGAGAGCTGCGCGTGGACGATGAGCGCCGGGCACTCCAGGCTGGCCGCGAGGCGGTGCGCCAGGTCCCGGGCGCCGCGGGCGCCCACGTAGCGGTGCACGGTCGCCCCGAGGACGGCGAGGTCGCTGCCGCGTGACGCCTCCGCCAGCGCCGCTCGCGGCTCGGCCGCGCGGCGGATATCGCTGCTGGTGGACACGCCGCAGAGCGCCGCGAGCTGCTCGTGGTAGGCGCGCAGCGTCTCCAGCTGGGCCGGCAGCGCGCGCTCGCTCACGATGTGCATGAAGCGGATGCGCGCCCCCTCGCTGCGCGCGATGCGGCTCGCCAGGTCGACCTTGAGCGCATCGAACGGGCCGCCGGTGCCCATCACCACCACTTCACGGATGTCCCCGAGCGGCTTCGGCCCCAGCGCCACGACGTCCGCGCCGCTGCGGTCCATCAACCACCCGGCGTCGCGGCTGAAGGGCTTGAGCGGCGTGGGCGCGCGGATCTCGTCGGTGAGGACGACGTCGATGCGGTGCTCGCGGGCGTGCAGCACGACGCTCTCTTTCCAGTCGTGGCCCACCACCTCGCCGCAGTAGAGGCGTGGCCCCAGGCGTCCGAGCGCAGCCCGGACCCGCGTCTCGAAAGCGACGTCCTCCGGCGGCGTCCGGCGGAGCGCCGCGACCAGCTCGACCTGCTCGGGCACCTGCTCGAAGCGCACCACTCGGATGCCGTCCTGATCGTCCACGAGCAGGCCTGCCAGGCGCAGCAGGTCCGCCTCCCGCGCGGGCGAGAGGTGCGGATGCACCGGCAGCAGCAGGCGCCGGCTGGCGGGGGCGTGGAGCGCGCGCCGGGTGTGGCCGACCGCGGCGTTGTCCGTGCTGCGGCGGAGGGCGGCCAAGGCGACCCCCTCACGCTCGGTGCGCGGTCTGCCGTAGGCGCGGAACCACAGCAGCCCGACCGCCACGATCGCGAGGGCGCCGACGATGGAGAGCCAGCCCATCTGCGTGATGAGCAGTAGCCCCAGGACGATGCCGGCGAGCTGGACCCAGGGGTAGCCGGGCGAGCGGAAGGTCGGCCGGTACGTCGGCATCCGGCCCTCGCGGAAGGCGATCAGGGCGAGGTTGACGAACGACAGCACCAGGATCTGGAAGGCGCTCGCGAGCTTCGCCAGATCCACCACCGGGAGGAAGGCGATGAGGACGAGCAGCGCCGCCCCGGTGAGGCCGATCGACGCCAGCGGCGTGCCGAAGCGAGGGTGCACCCGGCGGAACAGCGGCGGCGCCAGCTCGCCGCGGCTCATCGCGAAGGGGTAGCGCGACGACGACAGCACCCCGGCGTTGGCCATGCTGATCAGCGCCAGGACGGCCGTCACGGAGATGATGACCTCACCGCCGAGCCCCAGGATGTCCTTCGACGCGATCGCCATGGGGGTCAGCGTGGCGTGCAGCGCGTCCGCCGGCGTGGTCCCCACCACCACGTAGATCAGGCCGGTGTAGACGACCATCATCATGCCCAGGCTCAACAGGATGCCGATCGGGATGTTGCGCCCCGGCGCCCGCACCTCCTCCGCCACGCTGGCGATCTTGGTCACGCCCGCGTAGCTCACGAACACGAAGCCGGTCGCGGCGAGCAGGCCCTGCAGGCCGTGGCTCAGGAAGGGCTGGTATCTGTGGGCGTCGACCACGGCCGCGCCGCGCAGCACGAACAGGACCATCACCGCCAGGACGCCGGTGACGATCACGGCCTGCAGGCGGCCCGTCTGCTTGACGCCGAGCGCGTTCACCACCAGCACCAGCAGCGCCAGCGTCAGCGCCACGGGCTTGGTCGGCAGATCGACGAACAAGCGCAGGTATGCGCCGAGGCCGACCAGCGCGAAGGCGCTCTTCAGCACCAGCGAGAACCACACGCCGATGCCGGCGACCGTGCCGAGCATCGGCCCCAGCGCCCGGTCGACGTAGAGGTAGGTGCCGCCGGCCTCGGGCATGGCGGTCGCCATCTCCGACTGACTCAGCGCCGCGGGCAAGGTGATGAGGCCGGCCAGGAGATAGGCCAGCATGACGGCGGGTCCCGCGATCTTGGCCGCCAGGCCGGGCAGGACGAAGATATCGGTGATCATGGCGCCCACGCTGATGGTGACGATGGCGTAGAGGCCGAGGTCGCGCTCGAGCCGGCGGTGCGTCATAGGAGCCGGTGTCCTCGCCCAGACCGGTGCGCCGGGCCTCCGCGCAGCGCATGTGGCCGCCGGCCGCGCCGATCGGTCCGGCGATGCGGGGGTGCGGGGGTCCGGGGCGCTCCGTACGGTGGCGGAACGGTCAAAGGGGCCTCCTCAGGCGCGGGAGCGGCTTCAGGGTTGCGACCATGCTAGCACCCGCGTCCGACCCCGGGATGGCCGACGAGTCAGCTTCGGGCCGCGCCCCCGGCGCGTGCTAGGCTCACCTTCGTGCCCGTATCGAAACGCCGCTTCCTGGTGACCACCGACCACGGCGACGTGGTGGTGGAGGTGAAGGCCGACGCGGCCGGGCTGGACGCCGACCTGCTGGGCCTCACGATGGCCGATGAGGCCACGGCGGAGGAGCTGCCGATGGCCACGCCGTTGCGCGCCTTCGCCGCCAAGATGGTCGACATCATCGAGGGTCAGGGGCTCGGCGGCTTCGCGGGCGGCGAGCGCATGCGCGAGATGATGGTGCGCGAGAAGGCCACCGCGGAGCTGAGGCGCATCGAGCGCTTCGCGCGCGAGCACGGCTCGGGCTGACCCGTGCCGCGACCCTCGGCGGCGTGCCGTGAGGCTCCCCGTCGACAGCCGGCCGGCTAGCCTTCCTCCTCGTTCTCCTCGACGACGTCGCCAAGGTCCTGGAGCACGTCCTTGTACAGCGTCAGGGCGAAGTCCCGCACCGCCAGGCGGGCCTCGTCGCCGCGCAGGTGGTCGGGGATGCGGCGGTCGGCGACCTGCAGGCAGCTCGCCAGCACCGACTCGAAGACCGGCCACGGCCCCTCGAAGGGGCGTTCGTCCTCGGCCGGCTCCGCGTCCGGCTCCGAGTCCTCGATGGCGACGCGCTCCTCGGGCTGGCCGCCCTCATCGAGCGCGGCCAGCGCCTCCTCGGCGGCGCGCCGCTCCGCTTCGCGCTTGCTTCCGCCCTGACCGGTGCCGAGCACCTGCCCGTCGATCACGACGTCGCTCAGGAAGGTGGGTTGATGGTCCGGACCGGTCCGTTCGCTGCGGAACTCGGGCCGTTCCTGGCCCGACTTCTGCAGGCGTTCGATCAGGACGCCTTTGGGATGCGCCATGCGTCCTCCTCTTCGGGGTCGTTCATGTGTGAGCTTCAAGGCTCCCTCGTGCAGCTGCCGGGCTCCCGCCGTGCCGCCGACCGCACTCGAGCCTGGTGGGGCGATGAGGGTGCGTCCGATCCGGCCCGGCACGAGCCCGGCAGCTGCGAACCAACCGTATCACGGCCCGGCCTGCGGTAGAGTAGGCACATCATGACCCGCCTGCTCCTGTGCGACGACCACGCGATGTTCCGGCAGGGTCTGCGGAGCATCCTCGAGACGGAAGACGACTTCCGCATCATCGGCGAGGCCTCGACCGGTCGGGAGGCCGTCCGCTACGCACTGGAGACCCGGCCCGACGTCGTCCTCATGGATATCCAGATGCCGGAGCTCGACGGCGTCGCAGCCACGAAGGCGGTGCTGGCCGAACACCCCGACGCCAAGGTGATCATCCTGACGATGTACCGTCAGGACAAGTACGTCTTCGAGGCGATCAAGGTGGGCGCCCGCGGCTACCTGCTCAAGGACGCCGACGCCAACGACCTCATCGACGCCATCCGGCGGGTGGCCGCCGGTGAGACGCTCCTCAACGCGGAGATGGCGGCCTCCATCCTGGACGAGTTCCGCAAGGTCGGCGAGCTCCCCGATCACCCGGACCACAAGATCAGCGAGCTCACCGAGCGCGAGGAAGACATCCTTCGGTTGCTGGCGCAGGGCTCGTCGAACCAGGAGATCGCGCAGTCCCTCGGCGTGAGCGAGAAGACGGTGCGCAACCGCCTGTCGGAGATCTTCTCCAAGCTGCGGCTCAACAACCGCACACAGGCCGCGTTGTACGCGCTTCGCGAGGGGATCGCCACGCTGCAGGACAACGGTTGAGGTGTCCCCGCGTCCCCGCCGCCAGGCGGGCGAGACGTTGCAGACGACCCTCGAACAGCACCTGAGGCACATCACCGAGACGGCGGCGCCCCCCTTCGGGGAGGAGGCGCGGGCGGAGCTGGTCGCGGGGCTGTGGCGCGCGGCCGGGCTGCCCGTGGAGCGCGACGAGGTGGGGAACGTGGTGGCCGACGTGCCGGGGGGCAGCGGCCCGCGGGTGCTGGTGGCGGCGCACCTCGACACCGTCTTCGGGGCCGACGTCGCAGTCTCCGTGCGGCGCGACGGCGGGAGGCTGTGCGCGCCCGGCATCGGGGACAACAGCGCCAGCCTGGCGGTCCTGACCACCTTCGCGGAGCGCCTGGCCGGGGACGAGGGGGCGCTGCGGCCGCGCCTCACGCTCGCCGCCACCGTGGGCGAGGAGGGCGTCGGCGACCTCCGCGGCGCCAGACGGCTGGTCGCCGACCACGCGGACGCCGCCGACTGCTTCGTGGCCGTCGATGGGCACCTGGGCACGGTGGTGGCGCAGGCGGTCGGCTCGCGCCGCCTGGTGGCCCGCTTCCGTGGGCCCGGCGGGCACTCCTGGGGCGACTACCCCGCCGCCAGCGCGGTCCACGCCGCCGGCGGGGCCATCCACGCCCTCGCGGGCCTGAGCGTCCCCACCGAGCCTCGCACCTCACTCAACGTGGGCCAGGTGTGGGGCGGCACCAGCGTCAACGCCATCGCGCAGGAGGCGGGCTTCAACCTCGACCTGCGGAGCCTCGACGGGGACGTGCTGGAGGACCTGGAGCGACGGGCCCGCGGTGCCATCGGCGCCGCCGCGCGGCGTGCCGGCTGTGAGGTCGAGCTCGAGCCCATCGGCGACCGGCCCGCCGCCTTCGTCGACAACCACGCGCTCGTTGCCTGTGCGCTCCGGGCGCTCGAGGCGGTGGGGGAGAAGGGCTCGGTGGTCGCCAGCAGCACCGACGCGAACGCCGCCATGGCCCGCGGCCTCCCGGCGATCGCCTTCGGCGTCTACCGCGGGGGCGACGCCCACCGCACCAGCGAGTGGCTCGATCCGGCGTCGCTGGCCCTCGGGTACCGGGCCTTCGAGCACCTGCTGGCCTGCCTGGCCGAGTCGCGCGGCTAGGGCACGGCGCGGCGCCGGCGCCGCGCGGCCAGCGCCAGGGCGTCGACCTCCTCGTTCTCCGGGTGGCCGGCATGGCCGCGCGTCCACGACCACTCCACGCGGTGCCGCCCCTCGAGCTCGAGCAGCTCGCGCCACAGGTCCTGGTTCTTCACGGGCTTGCGCCCGGCGGTGCGCCAGCCGTTGCGCTGCCAGCTGTCGAGCCAGCCGTCGGTGAAGGCCTTCTTCAAGTACTGGCTGTCGGTGACGATGGTGACGCGGCAGGGCTCGCGCAGCGCCTTCAACGCCCGCACGGCCGCGGTCAGCTCCATGCGGTTGTTGGTGGTCCCCGCCTCGAAGCCGCTGGCGCGCTTGCGGGCGCGGTCGTAGACCAGCAGGTAGGCCCAGCCGCCATCGCCGGTCTGCGTTTCGCAGGAGCCGTCGGTATAGGCGGTGACGTGCTTCGGCTCGCCCGTCACGGCCTCACCCCGCGGGCGTTGCGCGCCGCTCCAGAACGGCCATCGCGGCGGCATGCTCGCGCGTGTGCGACAGCGACAGGTGCGCCGTGAGCCCCTGGCGACGGATCGCCTCGGCGAGCGGCGGCGCGAACGCCAGGCGCGGCCGCGGCCCCTCCTTCGCCACCCAGACGTCGCGCCAGCCGAAGGTCTCCGGCCAGCACTTCTGGAAGGCCTCCTTGGCGGCGAAGCGCGCCGCCAGGCCGGGCACGGGGTCGAGGCGCCCGTCGAGGTCGGCGAGCTCGTAGGGGTGGAAGTGACGCTCCAGGAAGCGCTCCGGGTGCCGCTCGAGCACCGCGCGCACGCGCGCCAGCTCGATCATGTCGATGCCCACGGACACGATCATGAAGGTCCGATCACGCCGGCGTCCGGCTGAGCTCCGCCACGCCGCCGGCCTCGGCGACGAAGGCGCGCTCCGCCATGCCCAGGAACAGACCGTGCTCGACCACGCCCGGGACGCCGCACAGGGCGTCGGCGAGCGTGCGCGGGTCGAACGGTCCGGGCATGGCCAGGTCGAGGATGAGGTTGCCGTTGTCGGTGGTGTAGGGGTCCGCCTCGCCGCCGCGCAGACGCGGGTCTGCGCCGAGCGCGCGCAGGCGTTCGCGGGTGTGTCGCCATCCGAAGGCGATGATCTCGACGGGCACCGGGGCGCGCTGGCCGAGCCGGTCCACCCGCTTGCGCCCGTCGCCGACGAGCACGAAACGTCGTGCGGCCGCGGCGACGATCTTCTCGCGGGTGAGCGCCCCGCCCAGGCCCTTGATGGCGTCGAGCGTCGGGGAGACCTCATCCATGCCGTCGACGGCGAGGTCGATGCCGCCCGCCGGCAGATCGATCAGCGGGATGCCCAGCTCGAGGGCCTGGCTCTCGCTCTCGCGGGACGAGGCCACGGCCCGGACGCCGGCCAGCGCTCCGGCCGCCAGCCGCGCGCCCAGCCCGGCGATGAAGTGGTGTGCCGTGCTGCCGCTGCCGAGCCCGACGAGCATGCCGGGCTCGACGAGCTCGAGCGCGCGCCGGGCCGCGTCCCGCTTGAGCCGTTCGATTGGGTCCATGTGCGGCCTCCCGCGGTAGTCTACCGTCCTGCGCCGGGAGCGCGCCCCGTGGCAGACGCTGCGCCCGCATCGAAGGGCCCCCTCGGCGCGGCACGCCGGCAGGTACACTGGTGTGGTGACCAGGATCGTGCTCGCCAGCGGCTCGCCCCGCCGCCGCGATCTGCTCGGCGCGCTCGGGCTGCCGTTCGAGGTGGCGCCGGCCGACATCGACGAGACGCCGGGGGCGGGGGAGGGGCCGGTGGCGCTCGTCGAGCGCCTCTCCGGCAGCAAGGCCGACGCCGCGGCGCGCGCGCGCCCGGACGCCCTGGTGATCGCGGCCGACACCGTGGTGGTGGTGGACGGGGAGATCCTCAACAAGCCGGAGGACGCCGCGCAGAACCGGGCCTTCCTCACGCGCCTCGCCGGGCGCGCCCACCACGTCTTCACCGGACACACACTGGTCTTCCGAGGGCGGCGCGAGTGCATGGTCGTCGATACCGAGGTGCGCGTGCGCGCCCTCGACGACGGCGAGATACGGCGCTACGTCGACAGTGGCGAGGGGCTGGACAAGGCCGGCGGCTACGCCATCCAGGGGCGCGGCTCGGCCCTGGTCAGCGGGGTCCGCGGCTGCTACTTCAACGTCGTTGGCATGAGCGTCGCGGCGGTGGTGGACGGCGCCAAGCGCCTGGGGGTGACGCTTGTCTAGCCTGCTCCGCGCCTGGTACGTGCTCCTCGCGCTGGGTCTGCTGACCTTCGTGATCACCGCCTTCGTCGGGCGGGTCCCGGTGGACGTCACCGCCTCGGTGGCGATGCCGCACAGCCTCCTGTACCGCACCGGGCGCAACGTGCGCGCCACGCTGCGCAGCCTCACCAACCGCAACGATCTGCTCAGCGAGGTGTACGACATGCGGCAGCGGATCGCCGAGCTGCAGCAGAGCAACCGCGACCTTCAGATCCGGTTGCAGCGCCTCCAGGAGGTGCTGGCGGTGCGCCAGGAGCAGTCTCCCGGCGTGGTGACCACCGCGCCCATCACCGGGGGGAGCAGCGGACCGGCCTTCGCCCGCCTGAGCCTCGGCAAGGGCACGCAGGACGGCGTGCTGGTGAACATGCCGGTCACCGTGCCGTCGGGGCTGGTGGGGATCGTCACCGACGTGTCGAGCCACGGCGCCGTGGTCCGTACCGTGCTCGACCCGCAGTCGCGGGTCGGGGTGACGGTGCGCGGGCGCGGCGGGCAGGGGATCGCGGTGGGGGAGGTGGGTGGTCGCATCCGCGTCACCGACTTCATCGCAGACAAGCCGGTGACCGTCGGCGATCAGGTCGAGACCTCCAGCTACGGCGGCCTGTTCCCCAACGGCGTGCTGGTAGGCACCGTCGAGCAGGTGTTGCCGCCCAACCCCAACGACCTGCGCCGCAGCTTCGTCGTGCGGCCCTCCGTCGACACGTCGACGCTGCACGAGGTCGTGCTGCTGGCACCGCAATAGTCGCCGGGCGGCGGGCGCCGCTCAGCGGACCACGAAGCTGACGAGCTTGCCGGGCACCACGATCTCGCGTTGCACCTCTCCCGCCGCCAGGTAGCGCGCCACGTTCGGCTCGCCGTGGGCCGCGGCCAGGACGGCCTCCTTGCCGGCGTCGGCAGGCACCTCGATCTGACCGCGCACCTTGCCGTTGACCTGCACGGCCATGGCGATGGTGGCGCGTACCAGCGCCTGGGGGTCGTACTCGGGCCAGGACTGGAGGTGCACCGACCCCTCGAGACCCAGCCGCTCCCACAGCTCCTCGCAGAGGTGGGGGGCGATCGGCGCGAGCAGCAGCAGCATCACGCGCCGCGCTTCCTGCCACGGCCGGGTCTCCGCCAGCGCCGCGCTCTTGGCCTTGCTCATGGCGTTCTGCAGGGTCATCAGCTCGGCGACGGCGGTGTTGAACTGGAAGGCCTCGAAGTCCTCGGTGACGGCCTTGACGGCTCCGTGCACGGCGCGCCGCAGGTCGCCGAGCGCCTCCTCGTCGGCCGGCGCGCCGGCCTCGGGTGGGTCGAGGATCACGCTCCACACGCGCCCCAGGAAACGCGTCACGCCTTCGATCCCCTGGTAGCTCCAGGGCGCGCCCTGATCCCAGGGCCCGATGAACATCAGGTATGTGCGCACCGCGTCGGTGCCGTACTCGGCCACCAGGGCGTCCGGATTGACGACGTTGCCGCGCGACTTGGACATCTTCTCGTTGTCCTCGCCGAGGATCATCCCCTGGTTGCGCAGCCGCAGGAACGGCTCGCCGATGTCGATGAGCCCCAGGTCGCGCATGACCTTGGTGAAGAAGCGCGCGTAGAGCAGGTGCAAGATGGCGTGCTCTATGCCGCCGGTGTAGGTGTCGACCGGCGTCCAGCGCGCCACCAGCTCGGGATCGACCGGACCGTCCTGCTTGTCCGGGGTGAGGTAGCGGAACCAGTACCACGACGAGTCCATGAAGGTGTCCATGGTGTCGGTCTCGCGGACGGCCGCGCCGCCGCAACTCGGGCAGGTGGCGTTGAGGAAGCCCGCGTGGGTCTTGAGCGGGGACTCTCCGGTGGGCATGAAGGCCACGTCCTCGGGCAGCAGCACCGGCAGGTTCTCCTCCTTCTCCGGCAGGAGCCCGCAGCGCTCGCAGTACAGCATGGGGATGGGGGTGCCCCAGTAGCGCTGGCGCGAGATGAGCCAGTCGCGCAGGCGATAGGTCACTTTGCCGCTGCCGATGCCCTTCTCCTCGAGCCAGGCGATCACCCTGCGGATGCCCTCGGCGCCTTCGTCCTTGCCCGCCACCGTGCCGTCGAAGGGCCCGGAGTTCACCATGCGGCCGTCCCCGGTGTAGGCCGCTTCCATGGTGGTCCCGTCGAGCGCGGCGACGCCGTCGGGCTGGATCACCGGCGTGACGGTGAGGCCGAAGCGCCGGGCGAAGTCGAAATCGCGCTCGTCGTGGGCGGGGACGCCCATGATGGCGCCCGTACCGTAGCCCATGAGCACGTAGTCGGCGATCCAGATGGGGATGCGCGCCTCGTTGACGGGGTTGACGGCGTACGCCCCGATGAAGGTCCCCGTCTTCTCCTTGCCCTCGGCCTGCCTGTCGAGCTCGCTCATGCGGGAGGCGCGCTGGGCGTAGGCGTCCACCTCCGCCCGGCGGTCGTCGGTGGTGAGCGCAGCGACCAGGGGGTGCTCCGGCGCCAGCACCATGAAGGTGGCGCCCCAGAGCGTGTCGGGACGGGTGGTGAAGACGATGATGTCGTCGCCGCGCTCGCTCTTGAAGGTGACCTCGGCCCCCTCCGAGCGGCCGATCCAGTTGGTCTGCATGAGCTTGACGCGCTCGGGCCAGTCGAGCCCCTCGAAGTCGAGCAGCTCGTCGGCGTAATCGGTGATCTTGAAGTGCCACTGCGGCATGAGCCGGCGCTCGATGAGCGCGCCGGAGCGCTCGCCGCGGCCGTTCACCACCTGCTCGTTGGCGAGCACGGTCTGGTCGACGGGGTCCCAGTTGACGGAGGACTCCTTGCGGTAGGCCAGGCCGCGCTCGAACATCTTGATGAAGAACCACTGGTTCCAGCGGTAGTAGGCGGGATCGCAGGTGACGACCTTCTTCGACCAGTCGAACATGGCCCCCATCTGGGAGAACTGCTCCTCCATGCGGGCGATGCGCTGGTAGGTGAGGCGCGCCGGATGCACGTCGCGCCCCTCCTTGGCGGCCTTGACCGCGGCGTTCTCGGCCTTGTCCCGATGCGACAGCACGAGGTCGGTCACGACCACCTTGCCGCCGGCGTTCAGTGCCTTCGCCATCTGTTCCAGCACGTGCTCGCGCCCGCGCATGGCGAACAAACGCTCGCGCACGATGACCATGTCATAGGCCCGGTCGGACAGCGAGATCGTCTCCGGATCGTAGGAGGAAATCGGCACCCGCGCTTCCAGGCCCCGGATTTCGGAGAGCTTCATGCCAAGGTCGGCGACCTCCGCGTCC
>Ga0102953_1000249_pt1 | contig 39152 bp, 32 predicted proteins | sample SalPon2A_C_D2_MG_FD_78509 | JGI IMG/M metagenome (GOLD analysis project Ga0102953, IMG submission 78509) | Soil microbial communities from South San Francisco under conditions of wetland restoration - Salt Pond MetaG R2A_C_D2_MG | ecosystem: Environmental > Terrestrial > Soil > Wetlands | place... | reverse complement strand
TGGCTGAGGCTGAAGTTGATTATGCCGACCATAAATCGTATTCGATTTTTGTAAAATTTCCTGTTGTCGATGATCTGGGGGAGCAAATTCCCGAACTCGCCGGAGAAAATGTCTCGGTTGTGATCTGGACGACAACACCCTGGACGCTGCCGGCAAACCTTGCCGTGGCCCTGCACCCTGATTTTATCTACGCCGCAGTCAGAGTCGGCAGTGAAGTGTGGATCCTTGCTGAAGAGTTGATAGAGTCAGTAATGCTGGTGGCCGGGATTGAAGATTTTGATAAAATAGCGGTTTTTCCTGCTTCAAAACTTGACGGCAAAAAATGCCGCCATCCTTTTATTAAGCGAGACTCTCTTATTGTTTTTGCAGATTATGTTACCCTGGAAGCCGGTTCCGGGTGCGTGCATACAGCTCCGGGACATGGCCGCGAGGATTATATCACCGGGGTGAAGTATGGTCTCGATATACTTTCACCGGTTGACAGCCGTGGTGTTTTTACCGAAGAAGCTGGGAAATACGCCGGGCTGAAAATCAGTGAAGCCAGTCCGCTGATTTGTGATGATCTTGAAGAGAGCGGGGCCCTGGTTGCCCAGGCAAAAATGTCCCATAGCTATCCGCATTGCTGGCGTTGCAAGCAGCCGGTAATTTTCAGGGCAACCGAGCAGTGGTTTATCTCCATGGAACACAATGAACTTCGTAAAAAAGCTCTGGATGCCATTAAAACTGTTGAATGGACTCCAAGATGGGGGATGCAGAGAATCTATGGAATGGTGGAATCGCGTCCGGACTGGTGTCTGTCTCGGCAGCGGGCCTGGGGGGTGCCGATTACTGCGATTTTATGCACGAAATGCGGGAGTGTGATTAATAACGAGGCCATCAATAAACGGATTGATGATTTTTTTCTAAAGGAAGGGGCCGACGCCTGGTTTTCCAAGGACATTAAGGAGTTTACCGGCGAGATCACCTGTCAGTGCGGAAGCCAGGAGTTCCGGAAAGAAGAAGACATTCTTGATGTCTGGTTTGATTCCGGAACCAGTCATGCGGCTGTATTGGAAGACAGAGAAGAGCTTGATTCACCTGCTGATTTGTATCTTGAAGGGAGCGATCAGCATCGGGGCTGGTTTCAGAGTTCACTTCTGGCTTCAGTGGGGACCAGGGGGAGAGCACCGTATAAAGGAGTCTTGACCCATGGTTTTGTCGTGGACAAAATGGGCAAGAAAATGTCTAAAAGTGTCGGCAATGTTGTTGCTCCTGAAGAGGTTATAAAAAAATACGGGGCTGAAGTTCTTCGCCTGTGGGTGGCATCTGAAGACTACCGTGATGACGTAAAAATTTCAGATGAAATTTTAGGGCATCTTTCCGATGCCTACCGGAAAATTCGGAACACCATACGCTATCTGCTTGGTAATTTGAATGATTATAATCCGGATACGGATGCGGTTGGTTACGACGATTTGACAGAAATAGACCAATGGGCCCTGTCACAATTCGAACAGTTGCGAAGTAAGATTTATGCCTCCTATGAGACTTTTGACTTCCATGTTATCTTTCAGGCGCTGCAGAACTTTTGTGCCGTCACTATGAGTGCCTTTTATCTGGATATTCAGAAAGACAGACTCTATACATCCGCGGCAAACTCCGTGAACCGGCGGGCGGCCCAGACAGTGCTTCATGAATTGGCGAGCGGTATATTACGGTTAATGGCACCTGTCCTGGTGTTTACTGCCGCAGAAGCCTGGGAACACCTCCCTGATGAGGAGCGCCGCGAAGAGGATGTGGCTCTCGCTGCCTTTCCCGCCGAGCATAAGGAGTATCTTCGTCCTGATCTGGATAAAAAATGGGGTAGACTGATTCAAGTCAGGAAGGATGTGACGAAGGCCCTTGAGATAGCCCGGAGTAATAAGGTTATTGGCCACTCTCTTGAGGCCCGGGTCTCTGTAAAAGTGCCTCAGGAGCTTGAAGAATTTCTTGCAGATAAATGGGACGTGTTACAGGGAATTGCGATTGTCTCTGAGCTTGTGCATGCAGGTGATTTAAGCGGAGATGTTTATGTCGGCGAGTCTTCGGGAGCTGAAGTTCTCGTGGAACCTGCTGTAGGTGAAAAATGTGAACGCTGCTGGACGCGAAGCCAGTCCGTGGGTAGTGACAAACAGCACCCAACCGCCTGCAAGCGTTGTGTAGAAGTGTTGGCTGAACTTGCTGATATTCAAGGATAAGCTGTGTTTCGATCCCGTATTGTGCCTTTTGCAACAATAGTACTTGTTGTCGTAGTTGATCAGCTGACTAAGGTCTGGGTCACCACACGATTTTCCCTGTATGAAAGTCAGGAAATTATTCCTGATTTTTTCAATCTTACGTATATTATCAACCGTGGTGCTGCTTTTGGGTTTTTGAATGGGGCTCATGGGCAGTGGCGGCATATTTTCTTTATCGCTGTTGCTATTGCTGCCTTGTTTTTCCTGGTGATTGCTTTTAAGCAGGTTAAGGAGGCAAGTAAGCTGTTAGGCCTGTCAATTTGTTTAATCGCCGGTGGGGCTGTCGGCAATCTTGTTGATCGAGTACGACTGGGCCATGTGGTCGATTTTCTGGATTTTTATGTCAAGGGCCACCACTGGCCCGCATTTAATGTTGCGGATTCAGCGATAACTGTCGGTGTCACGCTTTTTGTGGCAGGGCAGCTTTTTTGCGCTGATCGCAATCGTGAAGAAGAGAAGGGTGAAAATTAACTATTAAGGAGTATGGATGTCATTTGGAAAAACTGCTGTTTTGTTTCCCGGGCAGGGTTCACAATATGTTGGAATGGGTAAAGAATTTGTTGAAATAGATGATGAGGCGCTGGCTATTCTTAGGCAGGCTGAAGCGATCAGTGGTTTTCCGCTGAAAAAGCTGTGTTTTGATGGCCCGCTGGAAGATCTGACTGCTGCTTCCTGTCTGCAGCCGGCTCTTACGGCGGTTAATCTTCTTTGCTGGCGGGCTGCCAAAAAAGCTGGTCTTAAGGCGGATTATTTTGCAGGGCATAGCCTGGGTGAGTACTCAGCCTTATGTGCGGCTGGGGCATTAAGTGTAGAGGACACGATTAAGCTTGTTGCAGCACGCGGTCGGATTATGGGGGAGACCGGGAAGAAGAAGCCTGGCGGCATGGCAGCGATACTTGGGTTAACATATGGAGATGTGGAAGATATTCTTGAATCACTGGCATGTCCCACTGAATTAAGCATCGGTAATTATAATTCAGCCCAGCAACTTGTCTTGTCCGGATCCAAAGAGGCGCTTTCGAAAGCGGGAGACCTTGCCTCGAAAAAAGGCGGCAAGGTCATTGCTTTAAATGTCAGTATTGCCAATCACAGCCCTTTAATGAACAGTGCTGTTGCCTCTTTTGAGGAGGAATTTGCCGAAGTTGAAATGTGTGCTCCAACTGTACCTGTTTTTTTCAATGTTACAGGTGACGTTGAATCGGATTTGCAACAGATTCGATCTATCATGATCAAGCAGATTGTCGCCATGGTACGGTGGTATGATATCATTAACGGCTTGCTTGCTCAGGGAGTGGATACATTTGTGGAGATAGGTCCCAAGAAAGTTTTAACCGGGCTTATGAAGCGGTTGTTGCCTAAAGATGGATCGTATAGATGTTTTCAGATTGATACCCCGGCTTTACTGCAAAAGTACATGGAGACTGCCAGTGAATCGAGTTGAAGCTTGACAATTTATCCGGATCGATTTATTGTTATCGATTCTCAAATGGTACATTAATGATATAAATCCTGCCAGTGCTTGTGTTGAGCAGGGTTATGACTTTCTTACAGTAAGATATTATGTTCGATAATCTTTCAGAACGGCTTGAAGGTGTTTTCAAAAAACTCCGTGGTCATGGTAAGCTGACCGAGGCAAATATTGAAGAATCCCTTCGGGAAGTTCGCATAGCGCTGCTTGAGGCTGATGTAAATTTTAAAGTTGTTAAAGACTTTATCGCCTCAGTTACAGAGAAAGCAATCGGTCAGGAGGTTCTGCAAAGTTTATCCCCAGGCCAGCAGATAATAAAAATAGTTCATGATGCACTTGTTGAACTGCTTGGTGGTGTTACAGAAGAGCTTAAACTTTCAGGTTCACCGCCGGCGGTCATTCTGGTAGTTGGCCTGCAGGGTTCAGGCAAGACAACATCATCGGCTAAGCTTGCTAAGCTACTTAAGAAGAGGGGCCGAAATCCCTATCTTGTTCCCGCCGATGTGTACCGGCCTGCGGCTATCGAACAGCTCAAGGTCCTCAGTGCAGCAGTTCAGGTCCCTGTTCACCCATCTAAAAGTGAGCACGATCCTGTCAATATTTGCAGGGATGCACTGGAAGCTGCAAGGCATTACAAATATGACACGCTTATAGTCGATACTGCCGGCCGTCTTCATGTAGATGAAGACTTAATGGCAGAATTATCGAATATCAAAAAGGTGTTGGAGCCGGCAGAGATTCTGTTGGTTGCCGACGCCATGACAGGTCAGGATGCAGTTACAGTTGCCGAAAAATTTCATGCGCAACTGAGTATAACCGGCGTCATACTATCAAAAATGGAAGGTGACGCACGTGGTGGTGCGGCACTCTCCATAAAGAAAGTAGCTCAATGTCCGATCAAGTTTGTCGGGGTTGGTGAAGAGCTTGATGCTCTGGAAGTTTTTCATCCAGACCGCCTTGCTTCGAGAATATTAGGCATGGGAGATGTTCTTTCCCTGATCGAGAAGGCGGAAGAGGTTGTTGACCAGAAAAAGGCTGAAAAACTCGCTAAAAAACTTCGAAAAAATGCCTTTACCCTGGAGGATTTCAGGGAACAGATTCAGCAGATAAAAAAAATGGGCAGCCTTGAACAGATTATGGGGATGATCCCTGGTATGAACAAGTTCAAGCAGATGAAGAATATGCCCAAACCTGACGAAAAAGAGCTTGGCCGGGTTGAGGCAATTATAAATTCAATGACTGCCCAGGAACGGCAACGGCATTTGATTATTGATGCCAGTCGGCGGCAGAGGATTGCTGCCGGTAGTGGGACATCTGTTCAGGATGTGAATAAAGTCATTAAAAGTTATAGTGATATGCTTAAAATGATGAAGAAAATGAAAGGACCTATGTTTGGCGGCGGTCCTGGTGGCGGTACAAAAAAAAGGAAGCGGCCCAAGGGGTTGCGCAGATAAGTTTTTCAGTATGTTAATATTGATATATCAGGAGGATATAACGGAATGGCAGTAAAAATAAGACTAAGTCGGTTTGGCCGCAAAAAACAACCATTTTATCGTATCGTTGTGCAGGATTCCCAGGCACCACGGGATGGTAAATTCCTGGAGATTGTCGGTACCTATAACCCAATGGTTGAACCTAATGAAGTCACTATTCAACATGACAAGGTTCAGCGTTGGTTGGATCTCGGGGCCAAGCCCTCGACCACGGTAAAGAGTATTCTAGCCAAGAATGCTGCTGTTGAGACGGCGGCAGAATAGCGAGTTTTTTTATCATGAAGGAACTGGTTACTTTTATCGCAAAAGCTTTGGTGGATAAACCGGAAAATGTTACGGTTGAAGAGGTTGCCAAGGATGAAACGATTGTCGAAGAACTACGTGTTGCCAAGGAAGACCTTGGCAAAGTAATTGGCAAACAAGGCCGTACTGCACGTGCAATCAGGACGCTTTTAACTGCAACATCCAGTAAAGTCGATAAAAGGGCAAGACTTGAAATTATAGAGTAATTTTTTTGCTGGCTTGCTTTGGTTTATAAGGTTTGGACACTATGGCAAAGCAATCGGTTCAATTAAATGATCTTTTGGCTGTAGGAAAGATTTTAAAGGCCCAGGGGGTAAAGGGAGAGGTTAAGATATCACCTTACTCCGGGGAACCGGAAGAGCTGCTTTCATATAAAACATTTTATTTGAATGGTGGTGCCGTATCCGAGCTTTTTTCGGTAAGCCAATCTCGGGAGCATGGTAAATTTGTTGTAGTTAAATTGTCAGTAGTGAATAGCCGGGATGCTGCCGAGGAACTTGTCGGTCGTGAGATATTTGTCACTAAAGCAGACATGCCCAAGTTGGCAACCGATGAATTTTACTGGCATGAATTTATTGGTCTTCTGGTTGTGACCGATCAGGGCAGGGAACTGGGGACTGTAAACAGCTTGATAGCCACTGGCAGCAGTGATGTCCTGGTTATCAGCGGCAAAGGGCAAGAATATTTGGTTCCTGCCATTGAAGAAATAATCGTAGAAGTTAATTTTGACTCGAAAACTTTGGTGATTTCGCCCTTGCCGGGACTTTTAGAAATAAACGATCCTGATGCGGTTTGATATCGTAACCATTTTTCCAGATCTTCTGACTTCTCCTCTTGAAGAAAGTATAATACGTCGTGCCAGGGAAAGCGGCATAGTTGATCTGGCAACGCATAATATCAGGGATTTTGCCCTTGATAAGCATGCTATGACCGATGGTCGCCCCTTTGGGGGTGGTGAAGGAATGGTCATGAAGCCCGAACCGATTGTTGCTTCTCTGCGGAATGTGCAGGAAAAGCATCCCGGCGGCTATATTGTCCAGATGACACCACAGGGTAGGCCTTACACACAGGCGGTTGCCCAGGACTTTGCACAGAAACAACATATCGTATTGCTCTGCGGGCGTTATGAAGGAATTGACGAAAGGGTTTCGGCCTATGTCGATGATGAAGTTTCCATTGGTGATTTTGTTTTAACCGGCGGCGAACTTGCGGCCTTAATTGTGATTGATTCGGTTGTCCGCCTGTTGCCTGGAGTTTTAGGCTGTGAAGATTCTGCCGGTAGGGACACATTCAGCCGGGGCCTGTTAAAACATCCGCAGTACACAAGGCCAAGGACGTTTGACGGTGTGGATGTGCCTGAAGTATTGCTGAGCGGGGATCATAAAAGCATTGAATCATGGAGATTTGTCGAGTCGGTGAAACGCACAATCAGCAGGCGGCCAGATCTTCTGCCTGGCGTTTCGTTCAGTGAGGAAGAGAAGAAGCTGTTATCCACCAATGGAATCAGTTTTGGCCAATGGAAGTAAAAATGTACTGGATGAATGAATTTGAAGATTGACGTTGCGCTTATTCACTATCCAGTTTGCAATAAAAACAAAGAAATAATTGGTTCGGCGGTAACAAATCTTAATTTGCACGATATTGCCCGGGTCAGTCGGACGTACGCTGTTGACACATTTTACGTGGTGACGCCGTTTGCAGATCAGAAAGAGTTGGTTCGCGAAATAATTGATCACTGGCAGACTGGGCACGGATCAACATACAATCTCGATAGGAAAGAGGCTTTTTCTATCATTGAACTTGTGGATGATCTTGAAGCACTGTATGCAGCAACAAAGAAAAAGTGGGGAGAAAAGCCACTGACGCTTGCTACATGTGCACAAAAAAGGCCAAATCAGATCGGCTATGCTGAGCTTCGAGAGACATTGCGAAAAGAGACTCCTGTTTTAGTGCTTTTTGGCACAGCATCGGGAATGACTCAAGACCTCTTTGAACAGGTTGACGCGGTTCTTCCGCCTCTTGGCAGTGTGGGGCGCTACAATCATCTGTCAGTGCGGTCAGCAGTATCTATCATTCTTGATAGGCTGTTGGGCACGTAATAGGTTTTATATTGCAGATGCCTGATGGTGTCTGTGAAAGAATATGCGAGATGAAAGAAACATTAAATACAAGGTGAGCAAAATGGCTATGAATATGTTGGAAAAAATCGAAAGAGAAAGTTTACGCTATGATCTTCCAGAATTTCGTTCTGGTGATACCGTCGATGTCCATATCAGGATTATTGAGGGAGAAAAAGAACGTGTACAGATTTTTAAGGGCGTGGTTATTAAACGTAAACGTGGTGGAATGGGTGCGAATTTTACTGTCCGCAAGGTTTCTAATGGTGTTGGTGTAGAAAAAACATTTGCTTTGCATTCACCGCGTCTTGAGAAAATTGAAGTCATAACCCGGGGACGAGTAAGACGATCACGTTTGTACTACCTCAAGGATTTACGTGGTAAGGCAGCTCGAATTAGAGAAAGAGGCATGCGATAACTCGTATTCTGTCCTCTGCTGAAAAGCCTCTGGTCTTATCTTGTAGGAAAACCTGCTGCTGTATTTGTTGTTTGCAGTTCACTGTTTAATTAATAACCTGCCTGCATTATGTGAATGCAGGCAGGTTTTGTTTGTCCCGAGCAGACAGATCTCTTTCTGCTTGCCTCTTCCTGTTCAGGCTATGCCGGAAATCTCTGTATTTGGTTGCGTAGATGAAAAATGGTAATTTACGTGGTACGCCTCACTCCTTATTTCCTTTGTTTGAGGAAACAGACAATTTTTCCTTCGAATGCGAATACACCCGACAGGGGTATGCATTAATAGCTGGTGTGGACGAAGTGGGTCGTGGTCCTTTGGCCGGGCCGGTTGTTGCCGCTTCTGTTATTATCCCCGCGTCTTGTGATTACCGTGAGTTTGACGATTCCAAAAAATTAACTCCAAAAAACAGAGAGCGTCTCTATGAACTGCTAAGAGACAATGGTGCGTCAATTGGGATTGGTGTGATTCCTGAAATGAAAATTGATCGCATTAATATATTGCAGGCATCGCTATTGGCCATGAAGAAATCTCTGGAAGCGTTGCCTGTCAAACCCGATTTCCTTCTGGTTGACGGGAAATATCCGGTGCCTGTCGCTACTGCTCAACTGGCGCTGGTTAAGGGGGATTCTCGTAGTGCCTCCATTGGCGCGGCTTCAATTGTCGCCAAAGTCACCAGAGACTCTATTATGGCTTCATACCACCGGCAATACCCACAGTATAATTTTCATAAAAATAAAGGGTATCCAACGGCTGAACATCGAAAAGCTTTGGCATTGCATGGTCCTTGTCCGATACATAGAAAGTCATTTGCTGGAGTCAAGGAGTTCTTTAGTAAACAGATTATGTAGAATTGGCCATGAAACGAGTCTAACGGCCCTCTATTTATTTCTGGCATTCCTGGCTCTCACACCAAAATCCTGATTTTTCAAGGTGGCCTTTAGTTGAAGGGGACATGAAAACACAAAAGCTCGGTAAATTAGGTGAAGACCTGGCGGCCTCGTATTTAGAGAAAAAAGGGTATCTCATTAAAGAGAGAAATTTCAGATTCCGAGCTGGTGAGATTGATATTGTTGCACTTGATGACGATGTGCTAGTCTTTGTGGAGGTAAAATCCCGCAGTGGTGTAGAGTATGGTTCACCGGCTGAAGCTGTCACCTTCAGGAAGCAGCAGCAGATAGCAAAAACAGCATTATTTTATATAAATAAGCATGAACTCCATAATTTTAATGCCAGGTTTGATGTCGTTTCCGTTTTGATTAATGGGACTCAGGCGGCACAAATTGAATTAATCAAAAATGCTTTTGAGCTTAGTTATGGCTAGCAGTCTGCCACTCAATTTCTGACGAGATACAACCCCGGATATGAAAGAAAATAGTCAGCCGAATGTAATTGCCATTACTATGGGTTGTCCTGTTGGTATTGGGCCGGAAATAATTCTCAAGAGTTATAAGGAGATCAGGACTACTTGCAGTGCGGTTCCAGTGGTGGTCGGTGATAGTGCTGTTTTGCAGGAATGTGCATCTCAACTGGGAATGCAGGTTACTATTGTCCCCTGGTCTTCAAATGTTCATTGTGACAAAGAAGTACTGTATGTCTGTCATGTCGCTGAGGCGGAAGGAGGGATTCGCCTTGATCCATCAGGGCTTCAGTGGGGACGGCCTGATCAGCTAACCGGCAAGGCAATGGCCTCCTACATCAATCATGCAGTTAAGCGTATTGGGCAGGGCGAGTTTACCGGCCTTGTGACCTGTCCAATTACAAAGAGTGCCTTGAATGCAGCAGGGTTCAATTATCCCGGTCATACTGAAATGCTGGCGGAATTGTGCTCCAGTACTGACTATGCCATGATGATGGCCGGCAATTCCCTGCGAGTGACTCTGGTAACTATTCATCAAGCCTTGTGTGATGTCCCTAGGTGCCTATCAACAGAATCGGTATGCCGATTAATTGATTTGACAGCCCGTTCATTGCAGGGTGATTTTGGTATAGCAGAACCAACCATTGCCGTGGCTGGTTTGAATCCACATGCCGGCGAAGATGGGCTGTTTGGTCAGGAAGAAAAGACCATTATCGAACCTGCCGTTAAAAAATCAGCCGCTGTCTGGAATGTACAAGGGCCTTTCCCGCCGGATACTGTTTTCACTCAAGCTGTTGGCGGGAAATTTGATGCTGTGGTCTGTATGTATCATGACCAGGGCCTTATTCCCTTCAAATTGCTTCACTTTTCCGATGGTGTTAATGTAACGATTGGTTTGCCGATTGTGCGAACCTCAGTTGACCACGGTACGGCTTATGATATTGCTGGCAAGGGTATTGCGAGTCCTGAGAGCCTGAAAGCCGCCTATCAAATGGCCTCTGATATTGTTCGGAACCGCTGTAAGGCGGATATGGTTGAGAGGAATTAGAGAGTGAAACGAACCGGGCGGCTTATTGTCTTTGAAGGCATTGACGGAACAGGCAAGTCAACTCAGATTGTCTTGCTGGCAAAGAAATTAGAGGAGCGTGGTTTTGAGGTTGTTTCAACTCGAGAGCCGACGGACGGGACTTATGGGAATAAAATTCGTGACCTTTACAATAATCGCGGCTCTGTAAGTAAACAGGAGGAGTTGGACCTTTTTCTTAAAGATAGACGAGACCATGTGGACAACTTAATTACGCCGGCTTTGCAACGCGGCAGCCTGGTACTTACCGATCGCTATTATCTCTCAACTGCCGCATATCAGGGTGCTGCCGGCATGGACGTTGAGGAGATTCTCAAGAGAAATGAATCGTTTGCGCCTTCTCCTGATTTGGCCATCATCATAGAGCTACCGCCGGAAGAATCGGTGCGTAGAATTGAACAATACAGAAAAGAATCATTGAATGATTTTGAACAGGAAAACTATTTACGGCAAGTTGCTCAACTCTTTTCAAGTATTGATAGGAAGTATATTCGGCGAATTAATGGCCTGAATAATATTGATGCCGTGCATGCGGCAATTATGGTACATGTTGAAGAGTTGCTAAAACTGTAATTTGGTTCAGGCTGGAATTTATGATTTGCCTGTACTTGTAACGTAGACCTGACATTAACCCAATGTGTGATAAAATCCGTAAAAAGCGGAAATTAACGGTAGGGGCGGCTTCGGCGGTCAAGGATGCTCAATGGTATCTTTTTTGAGGATGTTATGCGTAGCAGTGTTGGGCTTTCTGGTGGTTTCTTGTGCCGGGACCGGGGCCAATCGCCTCTCTGAAAGGGCTGTGTCCCGTGCCGACCTGATAAATACCGAGGAGGCGGCAGACACCGATTGCTCGTATTTTTATTTCCTCTGGGGGCGGACTTCTGAAATTGATGGGCGTTTTGATGAAGCCCTTGAAGCGTATGAAAAAGCTGTTGTCTGTGATGGTGATGCCGATTATGTGATTCGTCATCTTGCGTCGCTATTGCTACGCATGAACCGCAAAAAGCAAGCGATAGCGTGGGTTGATAAACTTGTGCTATCTAATCCGGCCGATCCTAGAATTAAAATATTCCAGGCTGATTTGTACAATTCTATGGGAGAGGTAGACAAAGCGGCTTTGCTCTATAAAAGTGTACTGCGTGATGATAAAGAGAATACGGCAGCTCTCACCAAGCTAGGTAGGCTTTATTTAAATAATATGGATTACACCAATGCCAGAGCAGTTTTTGAGAAGTTGGTGGAATATGACCCGGCCTCTTTCCCTGGATATTACTACCTTGCCAGGCTCTATCAAGAATTGAAATTTTATGATAAAGCCATTGCCTCGTACCGTAAAGCCCTTGATTTAAACTGGTCGCTGCCGCTTGCCATGGAGGTTGCAGGATTTTATGAAACCCAGGAGTTTTTTGAAAAGGCAATCGCCCTCTACAATAAAATATTGGCTGAAGACGATTCCAACGACAAGGCGGGCGCCAGGCTTGTGCGGCTTTATCTGGCATTGGATCAGACCGATAAAGCTCTTGATGTTCTTCATACCCTGCGCGAAACCACACTTGACGCCCATAAAGTTGATTTTACAATTGGTCGCATACTTATGGAGCAGCAGCGCTATGATGAAGCCATAGAGTTGTTTATGAGGATGCTTGATCGTGAACCTGAAGTTGATGGGGCCAGATCCCTGCTTGCTTTGGCCTATTATGAGAAAGGTCAGAAGTCCAAGGCCAAAGATTTCCTGCTGCAGATTCCTCCTGAGAGTAAAAGCTATGATGAAGCACTGTTTATGTTGATCAAGATTTACTCTGAAGAAAAAAATTATGATGCTGCTATAGACCTTATCAAAAACATTTTAACTGATGTTGAGCCTGTTCAGATCAATTATTATTTTGTACTGGCCTCTCTGTATGAAGAGGCCGGAAAGATGGTTGACGCCGAAAATATCTTTGTCGAGACAATCAATCAGTTCCCGGAATCGACAGAAGCGTATTTTAAATTCGGGATGTTTCTGGAAAGAAGTGGTCGCCCGGACGAGGCGATGAGCCAAATGGAAGAGGTCCTTTCTCTTAACCCGCAGGATGCCTATGCCCTCAACTATATAGGATATACCTGGGCTGAGCGCAATGAACACCTGGACCGGGCCTTGGACTTTATAAAACAAGCCGTTTCCATCCGTCCGGAAGATGGGTTTATTCGAGATAGCCTTGGCTGGGTCTATTTCAGGCTTGGCAAGCTCGATAGGGCCTTGGATGAGTTGAAGAAAGCAGCCGCCATTGAACCTGAAGACCCAACTATACAGGAGCATCTTGGCGATGTCTATCTCGCTGATGGGAATAAGGATCAGGCAGTTGTCTATTATCTTCAGTCCTTTGAACTTTCAGACAAGGAAGAGAATAAAAAAAGGCTCCAGGACAAGATTGATTCAATGAAATGATGACAAACTCGGAATAAGTAACAATGGATCAGTGCTGCCCTTCATAATTATGTCTAAAGAAAAATGTTTGTGCATGTTGCTTGGCAGGTGGCTTTATTATTTCCTGATAGCTTCCCAGCTTTTCATAGTTGCCAGTTGTGCAACGCTTCCTCTTGGCGAGCCTGTTTCTGAAGAGGAGCAGCTCGCTATTGCCCAGGATTTTCAGGCGTTGGTAGATTCCCAGCAGGGTTGTATGGGGCAGATTGACGCTGATATCTCTGTCCGTTTTGAGAAACTGCTCCAGCACGGAAGAATAAATGGCTATCTGCTGGCGATGCCTCCTGCCTATTTGCGCTTTGACGGTATTAATCCTCTGGGTTTAACAGAGGTCATTTTTTCAACGGATGGTCATCAGTTTACACTGGTGACTGTGCGCAAACAGATGGCCTATACCGGGCCAGTGACGGCGGAAAAGATTCAGCAGTACATCCCGCAAGGATTTACAGAGGATTTTGTGTATTTGCTCAATGGTTTGTTGCCGAATGCTGAAGAAATCAGGGTGTGGCGAGTCCGTAAACAGGAAAAGGGGAGCGACTTCTGGTTGGATTTAGACTACCCCGACAGCTCAAAGACAATAAAAGTGCTTTATCGTTCTGACACACATGCAATCGATCGGATTATTATAACGCCTCCAGAGAGCAAAGATTCTGTGATTGTAAGTTATCGGTATGATGATAACTCCTTAAAAAAATCATGTCCAGAGCCGCAGTCAATAGGAGTGGACAGGGATGGCAGCGGTGTCGTGATCATTGATTTTTCTAAACGATATCCTGTGCCGTCCTTAACAAAGGAACGCTTTCAGGTTGTTGTCCCTCCAAACTATAAACAGGTTACAGTTCTATGAGTGTTGATGAACTTCTGCCGTTGCTGACCAAACCAAGTCGGTATCTGGGCAGCGAACATAATGTAATTCACAAGGATTGGCAGGAGGCGTCTTTCAAGGTTGTTTTGGCCTTTCCTGATCTCTATGAGATTGGCATGAGCCATCATGGTTTGCAGATTCTCTATCATATCGTGAACCGTCATAAGGATTTTCTTGCCGAGCGGGTGTATGCCCCAGACTTGGATCTTGAGAAAGAGTTGCGTAAAACCAAGGAACCGTTGTTCTCTCTGGAGTCTGGACGACCGGTTCAAGATTTTGACATGTTGGGAATCACCCTCCCTTATGAGCTTTGCTATACCAACATATTGACCATACTTGATCTTGCCGGGATTCCATTGTACAGCAAGGACCGTAATGTCTCGCATCCTTTTGTGATTGGCGGCGGTCCCTGTGCTTTTAATCCGGAACCGGTTGCAGATTTTTTCGATGCCATTTTGCTTGGTGACGGCGAAGAGGCTGTTATTGCAATCGCCCAAGCACTACAGATTGCTAAAAGGGATGGGCTTAACCGTCAGCACACTCTTGAAGCACTGAGTGAAATTGCCGGGGTCTACGTACCCTCTTTTTTTACACCTGAATATAGTGCTGGGCAGTTTGCCGGAATTACCGTCCAAAAAAAAGGGTATGACACTGTTCGCAGGGCAATTTTACCGGCCTTTGAGAGTGACTCATTTTATGCCAGACCACTTGTGCCCCAAACTCGGATTGTCCATGATCGGCTTGGGATTGAACTTGCCCGGGGCTGTACGCGTGGCTGCCGGTTTTGTCAGGCTGGTATGATTTATCGTCCTGTGCGCGAACGCAGGCCTCGGGACATCCTGGAGATCGCCCGTCAGGGAATTAAAAATGGCGGTTTTGATGAGCTGGCTCTGCTCTCGTTAAGTACAGGAGATTATTCCTGTCTGACGCCGCTGCTCATCGACTTGATGAACAATTTTGCTGATCAGCATGTTTCAGTTTCTATGCCGTCAATGCGTGTCGGGACGCTTACTCCTGAAATCATGGAGCAGATCAGGCGGGTGCGTAAATCTGGTTTTACAATTGCTCCTGAGGCTGGCAGTGACAGGCTGCGCAAAATAATCAACAAGGGCATAACCGAGATTGATCTGCTGGAAACAGTAAAGACGGCGTTTTCACTTGGATGGAAAACTATTAAACTGTATTTCATGGTAGGGTTGCCGTTTGAAAGCAATGAAGATGTTGCAGCGATACCTGAATTGGTGAACAAGGCCCAGGCCTTGGCTGGGCGAGGCAGGGCAACCATAAATGTCAGTGTCGGCGTTTTTGTTCCTAAACCGCATACCCCTTTTCAGTGGAGTGCTCAGTTGGGTATTGAGGAAGGGTTTGCCAAGTTTGATTATCTTAGAAACAATCTTCCCAAAGGGGCGCAGTTCAAGAGGAACAGTCCGCAGACGAGTTATCTTGAAGGTGTTTTTTCAAGAGGGGACAGAAGGCTCAGCTCTTTGATTGAAAAAGCGTGGCGACTGGGAGCCCGACTTGACGGCTGGTCGGAGTCCTTTAATCTCTCCCTCTGGCAGAGAGCCGCTGATGCGCTTGCTGTTGATCTTGATGCATACCTAAAGCCCAGAAACATCGATGGAGCTTTGCCATGGCAGCACTTGAGCACCGGCATTGACCCTGTTTTTTTTAAGGACGAACTCAATAAAGCTGGGGAACTGAGTTACACTCCGGATTGTCGCGAGCATGGCTGCCAAAAGTGCGGCCTCTGTGATTTTAAAACGGTTAAACCTGTCACCTTTGCGCGCGATTCATATGCCTTATCTGTGCCAGCGCCGCGTGCTGGGAGTGCTTCTGACACCAATGGTGACCATAAGGTTTACCACTATTGGTTTGACTATGAACGTCTCGGGAAAACCCGGTTTTTAGGGCATCTTGAAGTGTTGCAGATACTCTTTCGGGCCTTGCGCAGAGCAGCGCTTCCCTTGTGCTTTTCACAGGGCTATAATCCGACCCCAAAGGTATCTTTTTCTCCGGCATTGTCTGTTGGGACCCAAAGCCATGCCGAGTATTTTGTTGCTGAGATTTATGAACCCCTTAAAGATCTCGAGCAATGGCGGGAACGGTTGAATCTTGAAATGCCGCAGGGGATGAAGGTCCATAGGATTTATCTGGGAGCAAAGAAAATGCCTGCTAAGGTTGAAACTGACTATCTGATCAAGACGCCAGTCTCTCTTGATCCCGATAGAGCAGTGGAATTCATTGGCTTTGATGAATTTTTTATTGAGGTTGTGCGTAAGCATAAACAGCGCTGGATGGACGTCCGTCCGGATATTTCGGCGCTACGCCTTGAGAATGATCAATCAATATTCATAACCATGCAAACTGAGATCAGTAAAGCGGCAGTGAAGCCGATGGAGTTGATCAGCAAAGTTTTCGGCTTAAGCGACGAAGATGTTGTTAACTCGCAGCTGACCAAACTTGCCTATCGGGTATTATAAGATTGCTGATTGATGCCTGATTTGGGATACTTGATTGAGTAGTGTTGTGGATGTGCAGTGATGACGATTGGAAAAATCGTGTTTTGCTGCCCGAATTAATTAAACGCCACCTTAAAGCTAATAACATAACGAATATACATTATGGCTACGGATCTAATCATAAATGCAACTTCCTATGAAGTGCGAATCGCGCTCATTGAGCATGGTGAGCTGGTTGAGTTTTATCTGGAACGACCCTCTGAAAGAGGATTGGTCGGCAATATTTATCATGGCCGGGTGGTCCGGGTGCTGCCCGGTATGCAGGCCGCCTTTGTCGACATAGGCCTCAGTCGGACCGGTTTTCTCTATGTTGACGATGTCAATATCGGGACCCAAAAGATTGATGATTTGCCGACCAGCACTAACGGCGATGATGACCATTATCCACCGGATTCACTTACCCGGCGCGAGCCTGGCATGGGCATAGATGATTTGCTGGTGGAAGGCCAGGAGATTCTGGTACAAATCACGAAAGAACCTATCGGCACCAAAGGGGCGCGACTGACCTGTAACATCACACTGCCCTGCAGAAATCTTGTCTTCATGCCAATGACCGACCATATTGGAGTGTCCCGTAAGATTGAGAATGAAGAACTTCGTCAGAGATTTAAAAAAGACATTGAGGAACTGCGGCCGGCAGACACAGGTTTTATAGTGCGGACAGTTGCTGAAAGCGCTAGCAGAGAAGATTTTGAGGCTGATATGGAGTTTCTTCTCAACCTGTGGAGTGAGATTCAGGCCAGAACAGCCAGACAAAAGGTGCCTAGCCTTGTCTATGAAGACCTTGATATTATTTTGCGGGTGGTGCGGGATGTTTTCTCACCCAGTGTTGACCGGGTGGTCGTTGATGAAATTACGACCTATGAGAGGGTTTTGAGTTTTGTGGAGCATTTTGCGCCCAGACTGAGCAGTAAAGTCCATTTGTTTTCTGAAAAAATACCTGTATTCGATGCCTATGGTATTGAAATGGAGATTAACCGAGCCCTGAATAAAAAGATCTGGCTGCGTTGCGGGGGCTATATTGTCATTGAGTCGACAGAAGCTCTTACCGTTATAGACGTGAACACAGGTCGGTATGTTGGTAAGAATGATCTTGAAGATACGATCTTTAAAACAAATATTGAGTCTGCCAAAGAAATTGCTTATCAGCTTCGTCTTAAAAATATCGGTGGCATCATTATTGTCGATTTTATCGATATGGAAAAAGAGTTTCATAGAGAGGAAGTTGTTCGGATTCTTACAGAGGCTGTGAAAATAGACAAAAGCCGGGTCAATATCTTAAAGGTATCTGAATTCGGGCTGGTCCAGATGACTCGGAAGCGGAGCCGTGATGACTTGCATCGCATGATGTGTGAACCATGTTTATGCTGCGGCGGGGACGGTTTTGTCAAGTCGCGGCGCACCATCTGTTACGAAATTTTTCGGAAACTGTCTTTAAAGGCTCCGGAAATGCCGGGCGACAAGGCCAGAATTCGTGTAAGCCCGCCTGTTGCGGCTCTTATGTTAAAGGAGGAGGCGGACACAATCCATCAGATTGAAGATGATATCCAAAAGCAGATTGTTATTATTCCTGACCGGGATATTCCGATAGAAAAGTTTGAAATTGTCTGGGATAACAGCTGATTTTCCTAATGCCTATTTGCTGGTTGCCGTGTAGACGCCATCCCAGGCAGCCGGAGGGCTGTTGTGACGAAAATGGTTAATACGCTCAATATAGAGTTTGTACAGAGCGGTAGGGTTGTTCATTTGCAGTTGTTTGATGATCAAAAGAGATTGATCAAAGGCTTTCTCCCTGTAAAGGTCCATAGCATGTTGGAACTCTTCCAGGTCTTTCTGCAGGGATGCCGGCCCCTGGCCTTCCATGATCGGTTCATAGATAGAAACAGGTTTTGTTTTGCCTTTTACTCTGACGAGGTCGACAAACCTGCAGGCAAATCGGCCTTTCAGTGCCTTTAATGTCGACTCTGATATCAGGATGTTTGTCCCATAGATTTTATTGAGTCCTTCCAGGCGGGAGGCCAGGTTTACGTTGTCGCCTATGACGGTGTAGTCAAATCGCTGGTTACTGCCGAAGTTTCCCACGCTCACCATACCGGTATTGAGGCCGATTCCTATGTCAATAGGCGGCAGGCCCTGTTCAGCCCAGACAGCCCGCATTTTATGGAGGGTCTGCATCATCTGAAGTGAAGCCCGGACCGCATTGGCGGCATGATCGTCATCATCGAGTGGCGCGCCCCACAGCGCCATGATGGCGTCACCAATAAATTTGTCAACGGTGCCTTTGTTCTCCATAATCACTGAACTCATGGCTGTAAGGTACTCGTTCATAAAAAGCCCTAACTGCTTAGAATCCATTCTTTCCGATATCGAAGTGAATCCCCTGATATCATTGAAGAAGATAGTGATAACTTTTTCGTGGCCAGCCAGTGAGAGTTTTTCCGGGGAAGTGATGAGTTCTTTAACGACATCCGGGGAAACGTAATGTCCGAAAGCTCCTTGCACAAATCGTTTCTCCCGGTCCTTAAAAAAGTAATTAAACAATGTCACAAACAGAAAAATAGTGAAAATTGTAGCTAAGGGATAGGTAATGCCGGCCAGTTGATGATTAAGAAAAAGCTGCTGGTAATTGCCATAAAAAAGGCAGAGAACAATAAGAGTCATGCCGCCGAAACCGCCGATTAATGGGCTTGAATAGGAGAGGAGGGCGGTCAGCGAAAGCCCCCCCACAATAATAACAGTATAGGTCAGGCCGATTTCTGTAAAAATATCATGCTCAAAAGGGTCATTATTCAATAGGTTGTCAATAACCGAGGCGTGTACTTCAGCACCAGGATAGACATTTGAAAAGGGTGTAGCGCGCAAGTCGAGCAGACCGGCTGCAGAGGTGCCGACAAGGACATAGGCATCTTTGAGTTGTTCCATATGTTTCCCCTGCAGGAGGTCCGAAGCCGATACATAGGGAAAGGTGAAGCCAGGGCCGCGATAATTAACTGTTACCTGGCCGGTACTGTCAGTATGAATAAATTGATTGCCCAAAGAAATTCCCAAAATACTGTGATAGTTCTTGTCACTCTGATGTGAGGCATGAATTGTAATTTGCGGGATATTCTGGGCTGTTCGGAGCATTTCTAGGACTAGTGATGGGTATGGTACACCGTCAAGCATGATCAGGAGGGGGACTTTTCGGACAGTACCTGCGGGATCAGGGAATACATTAAAAAATCCTTCAGTTTCAGCCATGGCAATATCCGGCACGTTGACAATTGCCCGATAGGCCGTGGGCATGGTGAGTTCGTCAAAGCCTAATTCCGACGGCTTTATATCGATATTGATAGATGGAAAAGGTTTGTCGCTCTCGTTTTTAAGGCCGTCGTTAACAGTTTGAAAAACATATCCCAAGACTGTTGGGGTTTGCGAAACAACCTCTCCCATGATGAGGTCATGGTCAAAACGTTTATCTGTCTTTAGGCGTGCTGTAGCTTCGTCAGGTAAATTTTCAGCAAGAAATTTCTCGAAACTGCCGCCGATGTGCTTAGGTGATGTGTTATCTTCTTCAGCGAAGACGATGTCCAGACCGATGACTTTGGCACCGTTGTCAGCAATTGTCCGGAGCAATTGGGCAACAGTGTCTCTTGGCCAGGGCCATTGTCCGATTGCTGACAGGCTTTTTTCATCGATATCCACAATCACCACGGATTTTGTCGTTGGGGTGGTGCCGCGCCAGCGGAACATGGCATCGTAGATCTGGTTGTCGAAACGCTGCAGGAGATGCGGTTTGTGATCCCCAAAAGAAAAATACAACAGCGAGGAGCACAGGATGACCAGGCAGCCGATTTTAAACGGAGTAATAGTGAAGAAGGAAAAGGGTCTATTCATAGTTTACACAGCAATTATAGCACTTCTGGCTGTGTAAAAGTATAGTGTTTTTAAATAAATCAAAAGGAAATCGTTGAAGATATTAAATCAATCAGAACATCCTTTTGTATTAAAGGTTGTGACCCAGGAAATCCTTGCCTATTAAGGATTTTCTGGAGCAGGCCCATTCGTTAAGTTGCCGCCGAAGATGCCGAGATAGGTCTCGGTTGAAAATTCAGCAGTGAAACTTCCTCCGGCATTTTGGACTCGGTCGCCATATAAGGAACCTTTGACGATGTTGTGGTTCGGATCTGGACCTGATGAAATGCCCGGGTTACTTCCGGAATCAAAGAAAGCAGTAAAGCCAGACTCACCATACTTATTGATCTCGTTGGCGTAAGAATCGATATGGAGAGTTTTCACAAGGGTATTTGCATCGTCACGGAGAAAGATATTACCGGTAATCGCACTTACCGAGGCGGCATTGGCAAAGTCAACCGTCAGGTCTACAGTCCCATTAGGTAAATACATCACTCCGCCTGATGTGACTTGTGACCCTCTGGCAAAGCCTGAATAATGTCCGGAAAAATTCAAACCGTTGGCATTAGCGGTTAAGTCGTCAATATAATCGCTGGTGGTTAGTTTGCCGGCAACCCACATGGAGTAGGGGATGTGGGTATGATACATATCATCATCGGTGTCGCTGTCGCCCGGAAGTGAAGTATCGGGATCATTTTCATGATGACTTATCTCCCAATACCCCCAGGTCATATATTCAGAAAGCTGGTTATCGGGATTCTCTGTAAAAAGATAATTTCCTACTTGATTCAGGGCCGTATTATAGCCGCCGCCTGTATCATCATCAACACAGTTGCCGGAACAGCCAATCTCGGCAATAAAGGCATCGTTAAGAACATATGCGGAGCCATAACTGCCTCCGAGAGTAAGGTTTATGTTCCCCGTATAGTAAGGGTTAAGTTGGGTCATCTGCAGCGTTCCGTTAACCGTGCCATTATCTTTGTTAACGGTCATCAGGAAGGCATTGCCGGTTGTCGTCATAAAAAGTTTGCGATCGGAGATCGCATTAACATTTTCTGAAATGCCAACACCCCATCCCTGCCAGTTTTCAGCTCCCTGCGGGGCAATCGCATCGCCCTGGTCATCCGACTCTTTAGACATTCCCGCCTTTACGCTCCAGCTTCCCTGAGTAACCAGTGATGGGAGTGCGCTCGGGTCTGAAATGCTGTAGTCATTACCGATGATAGCAACATCAAAAAGATCACCTATCGAACCAAGGAAACTGCCGTTACCAGTGCCTTTAAAGGCTGAAGGGCCGTTGCCTCCCCCCCCATCGCTGCCGAATACTCGTACATTAATTAGCGATGTGCCATTCACCGTTCCGTAAAAAAAGGCTGGGGAGCCATCAGATAGGGTTTCATCAAAAGCAAGGCCGAAAGCCTTGCCGGCGTGCCAATTGACTTCCATAAACATGCTGCCTGTTTCTGTTCCGTCGTCTTTTGTGAGGGTATAGGTGCCTTTATATTTACCGACTCCATCAGTAGGCAGACTGACGGTTGGAATGGTAGGGGTTGGGATTGGTGTTGGATCACCTCCCTGTGGTGGAACATAGGGAGGAGGTACAGGAACTGGTGTTGGAGAGACAGGTGGGGGTGCTGTTGGCTCCACTGGTGGTGGGGCCGTTTCGACTGGTGGAGCTGCCTGGTTATCGTCGGGAGGCGGCGTACCGTTATTATCGGCACTGTCAGGGCCCTCCGAAGGCTGTGCCTCACCAGCATCTGCCGATTGGCCGGAATCGTTGCCAGTGTCTGAGTCTGTAGTTGCCTCAGGACCTTCCTGTTGCTCTTGTTCATTTTCCTGTTGAGAGGCTTCATCCTCTGGGGGCTGATCGCCTCCTTCGTCGGCCTGTTCCTTGTCCTGGTCCGGCTGCCCTTCTTCCTGTTGCTGGGCCTCAGGATTTTGTTCCTCCTCCTGATCTGGGCCAAGATCACCAGTCAGTTCACTATTCAGGGCAGCTAAGTCACTGGCGGAAAACTTCACAGGGGTAAGCGGCGGTTTGTCTGCAGTAAATACATGGGTGCCGAATCCCGGTTTGGAAATGGCCACGGTTCCTGCAGGATTTGTAATGTCAATACCTTTACCACCCTGGAAAACAACTGAAAGTGAATTTACAGTGACTGTGCCGGCATACATGGAACCGCGGATGCCAATGGTTGCCGTGGGGGTCTCAGTTGTGAACTTCTCCGGGGTAAATCGGGTAATTGCGCCACCCATGACGCGAAATGTCCCCTCTTTGACGTTAGTTTTTAGTGAGCCGTTTTTATCTTCTGGCTGCCATGTGTATTCAGAAATCTTCATTTCTGAATTTCGCCCTAAACTGATAATTGTACTGTCCCTGAAGAGGAGTTGAATTCTGCCGCGTTTTCCGGTCATAATAGTTTCATTTTCAAAAACAACACTCTTAACTTTAAGCCTTCTGGAGGGAGAGTTGTCGGAATAGGCGTTGATCTCACCCCTGATGGCAACAACAGTGGCTGCTGGAGGAGAGTTGCTTGCTGCAAAAGAAAAATTGGCTGCCAGAAGAACAGCAACCAGTAGAACTATTGAGATATACAAGCGGTTAAATTTCATAAGCAACCTCGTAAAACCCTAAAATCCGTAAGTCAGTAGAGTAGAGAGAACCGTTTTACGATAAATATAGGCGGCTATATTGGAATCAGCATTGGTACGGGTTAATGATGCCTGCAGTGAAACATTCCTGGTTTTGTCTTTTGCAATCCACAGCTGTCTGGAGAGGCCGAAGGAAAACTCCTCAACAGTGTCTGATCTTTTAACTGTCAGAGCTGTCTCAATTGCATCATAATCTGTCATGGTAGCAGTTAGACTGAAAAAGGCGGTAAAATCATAAGGGAGGGTCCTGTCGTATCGCAGGGAGAATTTTAGCCGGTCATAACTCCAATAATCAGCATCAGCGTTTTCCCACTCACGACTGACGGAAAAATTATAACGATTGTCACCGATAATAAATAGAGGATTAATGGTGAGAGAGTAGTTGTTGGCATCCTGGTCAGCATTTGCTGCTTTGGAATATCTTTTATTTTCAAAAGTAAATGAAGAATTCAGAAGTATCTGGGGGTCAAGCAAAAACAACGCAGAGCCGCCAAAACCTATTGGACGAACGTACTCTTCATGCCCAAGTGCCACATTGTTCACTGTGCCATGGAATTCAAATAGAGAGGTATCTGTTTGATAGGAAGGACCGCTGCTGAGACCAAGGAGATTAACGTTTAGGTCTTTCAGCTCGTTATAAAAGGTATTGTAACTGATCAATGATGACTTCCAGGCGTATGGGGTGTCGAGGAATTTATAGATATGATTGATGCCAACAATAGTGGAAGTTATTGTGTCTTGAACAGGTCGTGCACCCACTTGGGCATTTGAAAGGGTTATTCCGGAGCCGGGAAGGGTAATGTCTGCAAAATAAAGTTCGCTTGATCTCCCGTTATCATCAACATCAAAGCCAAATGAGGCGGAGCCGCTGAAGAAATTTCGTTTTTCAGTGGCAGCAATGGCTGCTAGAAGATAATCGACATTTTTTTTAACGGCATCCGGCGGGTTCGAGTTCAGAACTTCATAAAAGTATTGTTTTGCTGTTTCAAAAGAACCTAACTGCATATGGCAGCGCGCTATTTCGAGTTTAATGCGTGTCGCGTCTGGTTGAACAATTAAAATACGGTCGTATGCCATTAGGGCAGCTTCAAGACTACTATGGGCAGATTCCTTGTCATTGTTTTTGAAAGCCAGCATCGCCTTTTCAAAAGCCGTTCTACCAAGAAAAAAGTTGACATCAGGGTTGTCAGGGTCACCCAGGAAGGCGAGAAAGAGTAATTCGTAGGCTTTGTCAAAATTGCCTTTGCTGAGTTCGTTTTTGCCTAAAACGAAGCGCTGGTCAGCTGTTGCAGCAAAACTTGAACTTGTGGAAAAGACTATTATGAAAAGAAGTAGAAAAATCGTTGATTTCGTCAATAATTTATACATATGTTCAAGCACCTATAACTATACAGTATAATTTATATCATACTGGCATGTTTCTCTATACTCAACAGGAAAATTGGGGTGGTAGAAATATAACAGCCTGTACTCCCAACAGAGGCTTGACAAATTCGTTAATTGTGGTATTTATCACTGTTCATTTGTTTGGTGTGAGAATTATTTCCAGCCGGTGCCGTGAGGTTGCTTTCTGGGTAAAAACATGATTTTGTGGAGGAGAATATGTACGCAATTATTCGTACTGGTGGTAAGCAATACCAAGTAGCTTCAGGAGACAGACTGCGGGTTGAAAAGTTAGCCGGTAACATTGGTGACAGTATTGAAATCAGTGATGTTTTGATGGTAGTTGACGGTGAGAACGTGAAAATTGGTCAGCCTTTGGTTGATGGCGCCAAGGTGAGTGCCAAAATTGTTGAGCAGGACCGTGCAAAAAAGGTCCTGGTTTATAAGAAGAAAAAGCGTAAGGGCTATGAAGTTAAAAATGGTCACCGTCAGTATTTTACATCTCTTGAGATCCAGGAGATAAGCGCATAGTACTGTTCGTTCTTCGTTAAGTAAAATAACCATAGTTTTATATATAAATAGTACGAGGTGAAGTAATGGCACATAAGAAGGCTGGCGGTAGTTCTAGAAACGGGAGAGATAGTAATGCCCAACGACGCGGAGTAAAACGATTTGGCGGTGAGGTTGTCAAGGCCGGGAATATTCTGGTGCGGCAGCTGGGCACCAAGATTCATCCAGGCGCCAATGTTGGCTGTGGCAGAGACTACACATTGTTTGCTAAAATTGATGGTATTGTAACTTTTGAGACCTTTGGTCGAGGTCGCAAAAAAGTGAGTATTTATCCTGCCGAAACCGCAGCTTAAGGGATCGCAAAAGATAATTCCTTTTTTTGGGTCATCAATGGTTTGATCAGATGCTGTTTCAGTTATAATTATAGGTTGTCTGTAAGTAATATCACTGTTTGTTAAGAGAACCATTTTGACAGATAGTTGAGGTCTATATGAGGGTTGCATTCTTGCAGCCCTCTTTAATTTTTGTTCCTATCATTAAAAAAGAAAACACAACCTATGGCATTCATCGACGAGACAAAATTTTTTGTCAAGGGAGGAGATGGCGGTCGCGGCTGTGTCAGTTTCAGACGCGAAAAGTATGTTCCTAAAGGCGGACCGGATGGCGGTGACGGCGGGAATGCCGGCTCAGTCTATCTTGAAGCCTCAGGACGTCTTCGTTCTCTCCTTGATTTCAAGTACTGTTCACACTTTATAGCTCCAAACGGCGCTCATGGCCAGGGTAAGAAAATGCATGGTCGTGGTGCCAAGGACAAGATCGTGATGGTACCGCTTGGTTCGGTCATTAAAGATGCCGAAAGCAATGAGATCCTTGCGGATATGGTTGAGGAAGGGCAGCGATTTTTGGCTGCTCGCGGCGGGTTGGGCGGACGTGGCAATGTGCATTTCGCCACAGCCCAGAACCGCGCACCGCGTCGGGCCACAGGTGGTCAGTGCGGCGAAGAGCGCTGGTTGCGTATTGAGTTGAAGCTGCTTGCCGATGTCGGACTTATTGGTCTGCCCAATGCAGGCAAATCCACCTTACTCTCTAAGCTTTCCGCCGCCAATCCTAAGATAGCACCATATCCGTTTACGACACTTGAGCCGCAATTGGGTATGCTGCAGTTTGAACATGCTGATCCACTGGTAATAGCAGATATTCCGGGTCTGATTAAGGGTGCTCATGCCGGAGCAGGACTTGGTCATAAATTTTTGCGGCATATTGAGCGAACGAAGGTTCTGCTTCATGTCCTGGATGTTTCCAATGGTGTTGATATTCTGAGTAAGGATTTTCAAACACTTGATAATGAGTTGAAGCAATATAAAGAAGAACTTGCCACCCGCATGCGAATAGTCATCTGCAATAAAATTGACCTGCTGGAATCTCTGGATGATCTGGAAGAATCCCGCTCTTTTTTTCGAGCTAAAAATATACAATTTTTAGCTGTATCAGCCCTTAATGGGGATGGTATTGATGAGTTAAAAGCGATGCTTGCGGAGCTTTTTGAAAAATGACCTTTCAAGTGAGCAAAGAAAAAGGCCTGGAAGGGCGAGTCAGTCTGCTGAGCACGGTAAAGCGCGTTGTTGTTAAAGTTGGCAGCGCCATGCTGACTTCCAATGATGGATTGGACATCCCGGTTATGCAAAGCCTGGCTGAGGACATATGCTTTTTGATGCAGAGCGGCAAAGAGGTCATCCTGGTTTCATCCGGCGCTGTGGCAGCAGGAAGACGGAGCCTTAACCTTGGTAACCGCATCTTGAGCATGAAAGAAAAACAGGCGGCTGCCGCCTTCGGACAAAGCAGCTTGATGAGGGTCTATGAGGAGATTTTTGCCAAAAAAAATCAAAAAGTTGCCCAGGTACTTCTGACCCACGATGATCTCTCTAATCGGGACCGTTATCTGAATATCCGCAACACCCTGTTTACCATGTTTGACTGGGGGCTTCTTCCCATCATCAACGAAAACGATACTGTTTCTGTCAAAGAGCTACGCTTTGGTGACAATGATACCTTAGCTGCAATGTCGACAAATCTTATTGAGGCGGATATTTTTATCTGTCTGACCGATGTTGATGGTCTGTATACCGGAAACCCCTTGAAGAACGCGTCTGCCAGCTTGGTCTACACTGTGGCTCAGGTCAATGAGGAGGTTGAAGCTATGGCGGGGCATGTCTGCGGTGCTTTGGGTACCGGTGGTATGCGCAGTAAGATACTGGCTGCAAAAATGGTTTCGGCAAGGGGTTGCAGCTCTTTTATCGGCTGTGGCAGGCAGCCGAACATTCTGCAGCAGTTATTCAATGGAGAACCTGTCGGCACATTCTTTTTGCCCCAGAAAGAAAAACTGCACAGTCGAAAACACTGGATTGCTTATACCTTGCGGCCGAAAGGATATCTTGTGCTAGATGATGGGGCCTGTCGAGCCGTGTTGGCAGGAGGAAGAAGCCTCCTGCCCTCAGGAATCCTTGAGACCCGTGGCGAGTTTAGTATTGGTGACCCGGTGCACTGCATTGACCAGAATGAAGAGCCCGTGGCGGCAGGCCTGGTGAACTACTCTTCAGAGGATATTATGAAAATTCAGGGCCAGCACAGTTCAAATATTGAAAAAGTGCTTGGCTATGTTGACAGTGAAGAAATTATCCATCGCGATAATCTTGTGCTCCTGTAGTTATGCAAAAAAATGATCCTGAACAAAAAATTAACTTTATGGACAGATACTAACTCGTAACAAAATAGACTGTACAGAGGTTTGTACAATTACTTGTGGAGGATTTATGTCAATTCAAGAAACCATACAGAACATTGCAACCCAGGCCCGGAGTGCTGCCCGGGAATTATTGGCTTTATCACCCGAGGTAAAAAATAGAGTGCTCCTGAACATGGCTGATGAGCTCTTAAAGCATAAAGACAGCATCCAACAGGAGAATAAAAAAGATTTGGCAGCTGGAGAAGCGAAAGGTCTTTCTTCGGCAATGCTGGACCGATTGACACTCTCTGATAAGGTGATTGACTCAATGATTGTTGGCCTGAAGGAAATTGCCGCCCTGCAGGACCCGGTTGGTGAAATAACGGAGATGAACAAGAGGCCAAATGGGCTGATGGTAGGCAGAATGCGAATCCCCTTGGGGGTCATTGGCATGATTTACGAGTCCAGGCCGAATGTCACCATAGATTCGGCGGCCTTATGTCTCAAAGCTGGGAATGCTATCATTTTACGCGGCGGTTCCGAGGCCATTCATTCGAACTTGGTTCTGGCAAAAATTTTTCAGGATGTACTGACCGCTGAAGGAATCTCTCCCTATGCTGTGCAGGTTATACCGACAACTGATCGGGAGGCGGTAAACTGCATGCTGAGCTTAGACGAGCAAATAGACCTGATTATCCCTCGCGGAGGCGAAAGCCTGATCCGCTTTGTTTCCGAGAATTCACGGATTCCTGTCTTAAAACACTATAAGGGTGTTTGTCATATTTTTGTCGATGAGTCGGCTGATCTGGAAATGGCCAACACGATTATTTTCAATTCCAAGGTGCAGCGTCCTGGGGTCTGTAATTCTCTGGAGACAGTCTTGGTCCATAAGGCCGTTGCAGAAACCTATTTGCCGATAATGAGCAAAAAACTGCAAGAGGCCGGCGTAGAGTTGCGCGGGTGTGTAGAGACGTGTTCCATTATAAGTGGCTGCACTCCTGCCAGTGAAGAGGATTGGTATGCTGAGTATTTGGATTTGATTTTGGCAGTAAAGGTTGTCGATGGTCTGGATGCCGCTATGGACCATATTGCACAATATGGATCTCTGCACACAGAATCAATTATTACCAACGATTATACGAACGCTCAGCGCTTCCTGAGAGAAGTTGATTCTTCTTCGGTTATGGTCAATGCATCGACCAGATTCAGCGACGGAGGACAGTATGGTTTAGGCGCTGAGATTGGTATCAGTACCACAAAGCTTCACTCTTACGGTCCTATGGGTTTGAAAGAGTTGACTACCAAGAAATTTATTGTCTATGGTGAAGGGCAGATCAGGGAGTAGGTAGGACCCCGGACTAATTTACTCTCACACAACCGATAGGTATGTGAGACCGTTGAGGAAGTTGCTTTGGCTGAGGACCTTGTTGAGGGCGGGACAGACCAATTGGGAGAAAAAATCGGCGTTTTCGGCGGTACTTTTGATCCAGTTCATAACGGCCATTGCATACTTGCCTCCCAATTTAAACAGCAATGCGGTTTAGATTCGGTGGTTGTAATTCCTGCTGCCATTCCGCCCCACAAGTTGTCATCGCCTTTAGCTGAATTTGAGCAGAGATATACCATGCTCTCACTTGCCTTTGCAGGTATTCAGAACGTCTTCATCAGCCGCCTTGAGCAATTCAGGAAAGGCCCTTCCTTTACCATAGACACCTTATGCGAGCTCAAAAATGCAATTGACGGAAAACAGCAGCTGTTTTTTGCTATTGGAGCTGATGCCTTGGCTGAAATACATACCTGGAAACAGTACCGGAATATCCCTAATTTAGCCTGTCTCGTTGTTTTCAGTAGAAAGTTTGGATCAATTCCATTACCTGAAAAAATCGCTGGCAAGGCGTTTCCAGACTATTATTTTGCAAAAGACAACCGCAGTTTTTTTGCAAAAAATGAAGAGAAAATCCGCCTATTGGGTATGCCTCCCGTTGATATTTCGTCAAGCCGGATCAAACAGGCAATAGCTACTGGAGAGAAATGGCAGGATCTGGTTCCAAAGGCAGTTTGTGCCTATATTGTTGATCATCATCTGTACAAATAGTTTGACGTGGAGAGCATGGTTTGATACTCCAAAATGAAGAGAACCTCTTTTTGTTCACTACTTTTAACAAAATCCCTTGATACCACCCTCACCTATGCAAAAAACATCAGGCAATCATGGTTCGGCAATTCGCTTTGTAACGGGGGTAGGCCTTATCTGCAACATTGCCCTTGTGGCCCTGAAGTTCTTTGCAGGTTTCGTTGGCCACAGCCAGGCCCTGGTCGCCGATGCTGTGCACAGTTTATCAGACACCATTTCCGACTTTGCGGTAATTATTGGTTCGTATTTCTGGACCAAGCCAGCGGACTCTGATCATCATTATGGTCATGGCCGCATAGAAACGGTCGTGACTCTGTTTGTCGGCACACTCTTGCTTCTGGCAGGCGTGGGGGTTATCCGTGGAGCTGTCTTGTCGTTAAATGAAAATGGAGAGCATCGTCCGGGTCTTGTGGCCCTGACGGCGGCTCTCATTTCCATTATTGTAAAAGAATTTATGTACCGCTGGACCAGAAAGGAAGGGGAGCGGGTCAAGAGTCCTGCTTTAATTGCCAACGCCTGGCACCATCGCAGTGATGCCTTTAGCTCTGCCCCAGCTTTGGTTGCAGTTATGGGTGCCTTTTTGATGCCTAGCTGGGCTTTTCTCGATCAGATCGGAGCCGTCATTGTTTCGCTGTTTATTATGTACGCAGCCTATCGGATTCTGCAGCCCGTCTTAATGGAGCTGATAGATTCAAGCGCCTCACCCGAAGTCTGTGCTGAGATACAAACTATTGCAGAGTCTGTTCATGGAGTTTTGCAGATCCATGGTATGCGGACCCGTTTTGTCGGAGCGCGGCTTCATGTTGATTTGCATGCTGTGGTTGATGGTTTGTTAACAGTTCGGGGGGGGCATGACATTGCCGTAACAATCCGGCAGAAAATTTTGAAGACCGGCCTGGACGTAGATGATGTTGTTGTGCATATCGAACCGCCGGAAGAGCTCCATTAGACCTTTAGGGGAGTCTACACCTCTTGGGTATCAATTCATGTGGCAGAGGGTGCAGTGCAACTTGCCGGTTCAACTCTCCGATTCAACCGGCAAGTTGATGGTAAAGGTTATGCCTTTCCCTTCCGGGTTGTTTGAAGCGATTATGCTTCCCCCTTTATGTTGCTCGACCAGCCGTTTAGTGATGGCCAACCCCAGGCCGGTTCCCTGATGCTTGGTGGTAAAAAAAGGTTTGAATATTTCTCCTAGTGATTGGCTGTCTATTCCTTTGCCGTTGTCAGAAATGATGATTTCAACGGACTCTTTCGAAGATTGCCGGCTCTGTACCGTTATAATGCCTTGCTCCTCAGACCCCGAAGAGATGGCGTCCACAGCATTCAAAAGCAGATTTAAAAAAACCTGTTGGAGTTGGCTCGGATCGGCGACGATAGACGGAATGTCAGGGTTGAGGTCTTTGACAATTTTAATTTGCTGCTTTGATTCACTACTTTTATTTTTGGGATTTTGCAGGGCGTATTGGGCAGAATTGATGGATGTATCCAGTATCTGGTTGATATCCAGAGAATGCATTTCTGGCTTGGGGGGACGGGCATAGTTGAGCAATCCTTTGAGCAGGGCAGTGATTCTATCAATTTCCTTGATGACCCGGTGAAGGACTGCCTTGTCTTCCTGGCCAAGGGGTGAATCATGATCAAGGACTTCCATCGCAACTTTGATTCCTGCCATGGGATTTTTTATTTCATGGGCCATTCCGGCTGCAAGTTCTCCTACCACGGCAAGGCGTTCAGTCTTTTGGAGTAATTTGTACTGATCCTGGATGGACGCGGCCATTTCATTAAATGATGTAGCAAGTTCGCCAAACTCGTCTGGCAGTTTTTTTTCGATTTGGTATTGCAGTTCACCTGATTTGATTTGTCGGGTAGCGCCAAGCAGTTCTTCTATTGGTTTTGTAATGCTCCTGATGAAATATATGGAGATCAGGATGCCTAAAAAAAATGAAATTGCAAGCGTCCCTATCAATATTTTTTTTGAGCCAGCTACTTCTGCCATGGCTGACGTTGTTTTTTTTCGCAGTGAGTTGTTGGCCGTCATAGCCATCCACTGCGAATTTTTGAGTATTTTGTCCCCGATGTCGGCTGCGAAGACTTGAAGCCTTTTGATTCTTTGAGCGTCAGCAGTGGATGTTATGAAGTAACTAAGGGCGTCCTTGTAGTGTCTAATCAATTCCTGCAGATTAAGGATCTCTTTTTCTACCAGTGGGACATGGTGACAGTCTGTACATGTCTGAGCCGTGTCGTCAAGTTCAAGGACATTATCAACTATCATGTCCAATTCCTTGCCGAATGATGTCCCCGCAGTATACAAATTTGATTGTACCGTCTGGACGTTGATGACCAGTTTTTGGCGGATAACCTCAACTTTATGCAATGCAAGCAGGGATGTAAGATTTGTAGTCGTCTTGTTGATAGTTTGCAGCGTGGTGATTGTCCCCGCGAGAAACAGTAAAAATAACAAGAGAAATGAGATGGCTATTTTTTTCTTCATCGTTAATTTTTAATGCCCCGCGACGGCTGATTGGGCTTCTTGTGCCATCTTCTTTACTCTGACAAAAGCGTCTATGTTTGGTTTAATAAAGCGAAGGGCCTGGAATTTTTTGAGGACCTTTTGGCCTTCAGCTGTTTTGTCCATATTCAGCAGAATGGTACTCAACGCTGTCCGCAAATCGTTGTCAATATCACTTCGAATACACAGGGTGATTTCAGGAAATTTATGTGATTGGGCAATGATCACCAGCTCTTGTTGGATAGATGGGTCATCGTGGACCAATTTGTTGAAAACCGTGTTTTTTGCTGCACCTATATCGGCCCTTCCATCGAGTACTGCGAAAAATGCCGAGGCATGGCTGCCAGAAAAACTAAATCGATTGAAAAAATTTCTCATGTCTGCAATTCCGGAGCGTTTCAATAATGCCAGCGGAAAGAGGTAGCCTTCCATTGTTGCCGGATCAACAAAGACGATGTTTTTCCCCTTCATATCCTTGATGCCCCGTATACCACTGTCTTTACGTACAAAAATATATCCTTGTGAAGTTGACTCTCCGTTCAAATTGACAGGGTTGACTATGGGGTCAAGATTCCAGGTGTCGATACACATGGTAGCGGTATAGGGAGTGAGAAATGCTCCGTCCAGTCTGAGTGATTTAAATCGACTGGTCACCTCACCGTAGCGGCTCATTATAGTGAGCTTTACCTGCACTCCGAGCTGCTCGGAAAGATAGTTAGACAGGGCTCGATACCGTTGCATCTGGTCGAAAATATTATGTTCCGGTTCGATGCCAATCAAAAGTTGCTTTGTCTGAGCTGAGGCGCTCACAACCATCGCTGCTGAGCAGAAAAGATAGATGAGCAGACAGGCAATAAATTGCCCGGCGAAACTATTATATGCAGCGCGAGTGTATCTACTCATTCAATGACCCTTGTTGCACTGATTAAAAGTTGTATAGGGAAGGTAATGTCAAGGTATCTGGCCTCTACAAGGTTAAGTGTCAGCTCTGTGTCCCTTGAGGTATGGGGAGGAATGTTGCTTGGTGGAGTGCCACGCAAAACCTGCGATACCATTTCAGCAGCTCTTTGCCCCTGAAGTTGAGGAGGATGAAACAAGGATATTAAAACCCCTGACTCTGTAGTGTCTGGGAAGATATCGGCGGTCGGGATTTTTTCATATTTTAGGGCAGACAGAATATCATCGAGCCACAAATGAGCAATAGAGCTCCCAGTAATGAAGATGGCATCCAGGTTTTTAATTCTCATTCCATCCAGGTCAGCACGTGTTCGCAAGTCAATTTTCCTGGTCTGTATGTTCTGCTCGTCAGCAAGGGTCTTCATTTCTTCGTATTGGAGAATTGAATCATCTTCAACGCTACTGCAAATGATGCCAAAAGTTTTGAGGGGGGTGAGACCTTTTAAATATCTGAGAATACTGGTCATTGGGACCTTAAAGCCGCAACCCGTCACGTTATTTTTGTTAAGGTTGGCGAGAGCTGGTTCGTGTAACCCGACATAGACTAGAGGGATGTGAGTATTCTCATGGATTACCGCATCTGTGGCCGGTAATCCATACGTCACTATGAGGTCGACGTCAAAAGCTATGAGTTTTCGGGCAGCATTACTCCATGATATAGGGTTTGGGAAAGGTTTTTGCAGAATAATATTGATTGGTTCTTCGCCAGCAAAATTTTTGTTCAGTTCGGCAACGAAGTTGTCATGTATTATGCTGTAATATGGTATATCGCCCGACATGATAACGCCGATTTGTTTCTCAGCCTGCGCATTCTGTGTTGTCGCCAGAATTAAAAGAACAGGTAGTATTTGCAGCAACAGGCGGGATAAAAAATTCAATTTAAAAATACCTTTTTATATTGAAAGTGATGGTGGATACATTGCCATCCAAAAGGTCATACGCTTTGTCGTCGTAGATAGATGTATAGGTTTTGGCTTTAACTTCCCAGTTTTTTGCGATCTTTTTGGTAATCTCAAAAGAAAAATTTGTTTCGGAGGCCTTCAAGGCGGAAAATGAAGAGAGAGAAAAGTCCGGCGAATCTCCCACGACATCAGTATATCCTGTGCCGCCTTCGCTCCTCGTATAAGCTATGTTGCCCCCAAGGTTAATGTCATCCCGAAGGGCATAGAAGACGGCCAATGAGAGGGAGTTTGATTCATTAACATTGAGAACATCATAATCACGATAGGGATACGTGCCTGTAACGGCGTTTAGCCATCTCCCATAGGCAAGATCATGCTCAACTTCAAACCTCTGGTAGTACCAGCTGGTTGTCAGTGATAATTTAGGAGTTATTTCAGTGGTCAAGCTGGCAATAAACTGATTCTGTAGCCCGTCTCTATCGCCGGTCTCCAAAACTACCGATGGTGTGCTGTTGAGATAATTCAAGGCGTTTCGTTCTGTTGCAGAAAGAGTGTATTCCACAAAGATGCTGGCCCAAGTAGCTGGGGTGTAGGTGGTCGCCAGCCGGAATTTATTTGAGTTATTCGGGGTGATATTGTAGGCAGGCTCGGAGTAATGAGTATATTCGTAGCTTGCTTTTACATTGATTTTGTTTGTGGGCCTGATATGCGCTCTGAAGTCGATACTGTGGGTATTGTTATGGCCAGAGAGCAGGGGCCATTCTTCGATATCTTTTCTTTCAAGATGGGAAAACTTATAGGTGCTAAACAGGGTAAAAATGGTTGATGGTTTGTATCGTGCCGACAGGGACAAAATGTCTTTGTCGTAGGAAATTCCCTGACGAACCGTCCCCGGAGTGTCTAAATCAACATTTTTGTGTCGGTACTTGAAGAAAAGTGCGGTGGTTGGGTCAGGAATCCAGCTAAAATCAAACGCCCCTTTCCATGTGGCTGATTTTGTCTGGCTGTAGTCGTTTTTCTGATGAAGGTTACTGAAGGTAGCGGCTGTAACGATGCCTCCTGTATAGGAAGAATGCAATTTAATTGAGTGGGCGGACGAGTGTGTTTCAGGAACTACATTATGGGGATATACAATTGAGTCAAAGAAAGTGTCATAAAGAATGTTGTTGTGTCCAGGTTCAAATACGGCCCGATCGTAGGCATATTCAAATTCAACCGGACCTAGATGACTATTAGTGCCAAGTGTTAATGCCCTGGACTGCCAGTCAATATCTCGTGTCTCTGTTACTTTATCTATATCGGAACGAGTTCCAAGGGAGAATCTTTGCTGGAACGTTCCGTCCCGTTCTACATAGCGATGATTCAAAAAACCGTGGAAAGCGTAGTCCGGCGCTTTGAGCCGTAACGAAACCAGGTTACTGGTAAAGCTTTTACCATAAATGTCCGCTTGGTTTCTGTCAGTATGGTCAGCATACTGATAATCATAATGAATGCTATTATGATATGTGCCTATCAAGATATCTCTGAAAAGTACTAAATCTTTGTAAGCAAATCCTCCATCCATATAAAGGTCATCATCATCACTGAGAGATTCTGCATTCAGATGAAATCGATAAGGCAGTGGCGTGGAAAGCAGGTTGACGCCAAAAACAAGAGCTGAGTGGGGATAAAGGAATTCTGCTGCTTTTAAAGAATCATCGGATGAAAACAGTCGGTATCCTAGGTAATAGTCCCCAGTCGTTTCGAAGGAAACAGTCGGTATCTCTTTCTCAGTATTGAAATCAGTTTCCTCTGTTACATCGTCAATTCCATCTGCTATTACTGAAGAAACACCTAAACACAGTATAACCCAGGCGCTAAGAGCAGTAATAACACTATTCGATTTCATGCGTCTCATCGAGTAAGCCTTCCTTCTCCAGAGTTTGAAGGTCTATCTGTTCCGTGGATTGTGGAGTGACAGTCGGTGCACCTTGTATACATGGCTCGTGCATGTTCGGCAGAAGCACTGGTTGCAGGAGAAGCGCTTGAGTTTAACCTGTGACCCTCATGACACTGGAGGCAAAGAAAAGGTTCCCGTGTATTGAGTAGGCTGTTGTTAATCGATCCATGGGGACTATGGCAGTTGTAACAGTTCTCTGCCACATCAGCATGTGCATAGCGGAACGGCCCCCTTTTATCTGGATGGCACTGAACGCAGGTTTCTTTGATGTCGTCCTTAATAAGGCTGTGGTCCGCAAAGCTGCCATGAACATTGTGGCAGTCAATGCAGAAAACACGCCCCTCTTTTAATGGATGGTGGCTAGGTAGAGAAAATTGCATCTGGGCTGTTTTGTGGCAGCTGAAACAGAGTTGGCTCGAAGCCAGTGGGGTAACCTTTAAGTCTGGACTGGCGTGAAGGTTATGACAGTTAAAACAGGATACTTCGTTTACAGCGTGTGGCCCAGTGTTCCAATTATGAAGGTTGAAGGTGGCATTGGCAGTGTGGCACTTGAGGCATATTAATGATTGCGCTGTCGCAGGCAGATTTTTCAAGTCAATTAATGTCTTGAAGTCACATGCTGTTCTGATACCTTTCTTGGAATTCTGCTCAACCAGCTCCTTGGTGAGTCCCTTAACGGCGAGGCTGCCGGGACCGTGACAGGATTCACAGTCTACCAGTGGCATGCCCGATTTCTTTTGGAGCTGGACGCCCATAGTACTGGCGTCAAAGTAGAGTTTCAGTTGGTCATGTTCATGACAGGCGGCAAGACAGTTTTCGGTACCGATATAATCGGCATTAAGGTTGCCGACAATCATTTTTTCATATTGGCGGATCGGAAGAATTGGCTTTGAGCCTTTTAAACCGACACACCCGCTTATGAATGTCAGTATGACCATCAAGACCAGATATGATTTGTCAAGATGGTGTTTGCGGGTCCACATATTTGCCCCCTATGCTTACCATTCAGATGAATGGTTATCGCCTGCAAGTGTAAACCGTGTTTATCAGAGGTCTTTAACCTGATAAACTATGGAAGTTTATACGTAAGTAATATAAAAGGTTGGGAAATAAAATTTATTTAAAACCCTATCCTGCCAGCCCCAGTTTTTTTCTCCTCAGTCATACTTCCTATCACATGAGCTATATTTTGTAAATGTTTCTATGAAATAGGATCTGTTCCAAACCATAGATTCGGGTTCTTACCTGATGTAGCAGTGCTGCTGAGCTACTAAAATCGCCTAACAGTCCAGTGATTGAGGTGTTTTTGGCAGACTTAATGACAACGACAAAAAAGCAATAATTATTGCTGATCCATCGATCATGATTCTAAAAAAATATTGCCTAGATTTAAAAAAAATAAGGTTGAGTCTGTCATTGGTACTACCAGGTCGTGAGACATAACCTCGACAACGTGTTGACTCTGTTGTCAGGGTGATAATCCAGAGGTTCTCGTTACAAATCCTGATGCTCTCCGGCTACCAATCTTCAGATCCATGACATTGAACATTGGAGCAACTCGTGCCATTGTAACTCCCGATCTTGGTTGACCCGCCACCGATGGTGGCTGCTGGATCCAGTTCAAATCCGGAAGTTTGCAGATTAGAGAAGTGTCCGTTTAACATGGCAGCAGTATTATGACACTGTGTACAGGCTAAACCTTCCTCCGAAACATGCTCTTTATGTTTACCGGAATAATAATCATTGTACTGATCCGGAGTAATTGACAAACGACGAGAGTGGCAGGAAGTGCATTGCGTGTTGACATTAATTACGCCGCTTGTCCAGACAGGTGTTGTTTTTCCTCCATGACATCTTGTGCTGGAACAGGTGCCATTGGCATTAGCAGTTGCTGCGCCGCTTTGGGCGTTGAAACTGGGGCCAATTTCAAGATTAACGGTGCCGTTATAGTGGGTAGCGGCATCATAATGGCAAGCTCCGCAGATTGGTGTTGTTGATCCAAAGCCCAAGAAAGCGTGAACGGAATGAGCCCCGGATGCTGGCGGTTCGCCATGGCAAGTAGTACAGCTGGAATGCACAGTACGTACGTCCAAACCATGACAGGTGGTACAGTTGCCGCCGGTATCAAAAGATTTACCAGCGGCCAGACCTTTCGGAACTCCATCGCTAGTATGACAGGTTGAACATGAATTATGGATTTTCTGATTTGATGCATCGATCAGTGGTGGTGGATCGCTGTGACAGTCTCCGCAGACTGCCGTACCGACGGTCACTATCGCAGAATGATCAGGCGGAGGAGTATGGATCGTCATCCAGGCTGTTGTATGACAGGTGATGCAGTTGCCGCCGGCCTCAAATGATTTGCCAATCGCCAGACTGATCAGAACGCCAGTTGTAGCGTTATGACAGTTAGTGCAGGTGTCATGGGTGTTAGCAGCGGCACTGATCAGGGTATTATCGTGACAGTTGGCACAGCCTGTTCCTGTAACTCTAACGAGCGCCGTATGGTCAGGAGTAATTGCCGTATGAATGGTCTCCCAGGCGGTGGTATGACAGCTGGTGCATTCAGCGGTACCGGCAGCAATAGCGCTAACTACATTGGTATCAAGGCTGCTGTGGCAGGTAGCGCAGGAGTTGGCCGGGTTGCTGAGATGGATGCCGCCGATAATATCAGCGTCAGTATGACAGTCAGCGCAGCCGAGTGAAGCAATGATATTGTGGGTATGGGTATGCTGCTCGAACTTATCAGCGCCATGACAGGTGGTGCAGTTGCCGCCGGCAGTAAAGGTGTTTCCGGCAGCCAGTGAGTCGAGTGCGCCGTTGGTGCCGCCGTGACAGCTGGTACAGCTGTTATGGTTCTTGATATTATCAGGATCGACCAGCGGCGGCGGATCCATATGACAGCCAGCGCAGATGGTTGCATCCACATTGACCAGAGCTGAATGGTCTGGTGTAATAACTGTATGGATGGACTCCCAGGCGATGGTATGACAAGTGGTACATTCAGCGGTACCGGTAGCAATAGCGCTAACTACATTGGTATCAAGGCTGCTGTGGCATGTAGCGCAGGAGTTGGCCGGGTTGGTGAGATGGATATCGGTAATAATGGCTCCGGTATGACAGTCGGCACAGCCCGTTGAGGCGGTGATTGCGTGGCTGTTGATGTGCTGC
>Ga0102953_1000247_pt1 | contig 39160 bp, 34 predicted proteins | sample SalPon2A_C_D2_MG_FD_78509 | JGI IMG/M metagenome (GOLD analysis project Ga0102953, IMG submission 78509) | Soil microbial communities from South San Francisco under conditions of wetland restoration - Salt Pond MetaG R2A_C_D2_MG | ecosystem: Environmental > Terrestrial > Soil > Wetlands | place... | reverse complement strand
ACGCAGCCGCCGACGCCGATGATCAGGTCGGGATTCGCCTCTTTCAACGGACGCACCCGGCCGAGATCGGAGAACACCTTCTCTTGCGCCTTCTCGCGCACCGAACAGGTGTTGAACAGGATCACGTCGGCTTGTTCCGGAGAATCTACCTGCTGCATGCCTTCGCAGGCGCGCAACACGTCGGCCATCTTGTCCGAGTCGTACTCGTTCATCTGGCAGCCGAAAGTCTTGATGAATAGTTTTTTGGTCAAAGCGCTATGGGGTCACGTAGTGCCCGGGGCCGGGCAAATGAAACGGGCAGAAAACTGCTTAACAGGCCGGCAATTCTACCGAAAACCGTGCTGGCCGGCAAACTGTGGCGCTTGCATTTACACGAGGCCGCCAGTAGGCTGAGCCACGGTTTAACTATCACAGGATCTCACCATGATCACCCTCCGCAAATCCTCGGAGCGCGGTTACGCGCACCATGGCTGGTTGGAAAGCTGGCACAGCTTTTCATTCGCCGATTACCAGGATCCGGCGCATGTACGCTTCGGCCCGCTGCGCGTGATCAACGAGGACTTCGTGCAGCCGGGTAGCGGTTTCGACACTCACGGCCACCGCGACATGGAAATCCTTACCTATGTGCTCTCCGGCACGCTGCGCCATCGCGACAACATGGGCAGCGAAGGCGACATCCGCCACGGCGAAATCCAGTTGATGCGCGCGGGCAGCGGCGTGCTGCACAGCGAATTCAACCCGTCACCGGACGAAGTGGTGCACCTGCTGCAAATCTGGATCATGCCCGACGCGCAGGGGCTGCGGCCGGGTTATTGGCAGAAAAGCGTGCCGCTGCAGCATGGCCAGTGGAGCCTGCTGGTCTCACCCGATGCCGCGCACGATGCCAGTGACGAAGCGCTGCACATCCATCAGGATGCGCGTGTATCGTCCGCACTGCTCGATGGAGATGAAACCCTGGATTACCCGCTGGCTGCCGGACGTCGCGTCTACCTGCACGTGGCGCGCGGCTCGCTGACGGCGAATGGCATAGCACTCAATGCAGGCGATGCGCTGATGTACACCGAAGAAAATTTGGTGAAATTGAGTGCCGGAACAAATGCAGAAATACTGCTATTCGACCTTTCTTGATTTCGCGGAAACCAATTAAAAGCGTAGTGGGCACAGCAACCTTGAATGCTTCCTAGCCCGGCACGCTCTTCACACGCGTAATCCGGATCACTTCCGGAATCTTGCGCAGGCGGCGCATGATATTGGCGAGGTGCAGGCGGTTGTTCACCTGTAGCGTAAAAAACAGCCGCGTATATTCGCCGTCGTTGCTGAAATGCACGTTCTCGATGTTGGAGTCGGATTCGGCGATGGCGGCCGCAGCCTTGGCCAGAACGCCGCGCTGGTTGGCCACCATCAGCTTGATATTGACGCTGAATGGGCGGTTGATGTTCTTGTCCCACACCACGTCCAGCCACTTGTCCGACGTTTTGCGCCCTTTACGCAAATTCGGGCAGTCGTGGGTGTGTACTACCAGGCCCTGGCCGCTGGTGATCACACCGATGATCGGGTCGCCTGGAATCGGCATGCAGCATTTGCCGAACTGCACCGCCATGCCCTCGGTGCCGAGGATGGTAAACGGCGCAGTAGCCTGCTCTTCCGCACCCTGTTCGCCGACGCGCGCGAGCTGGTGCGCAATGACGATGTTGAGACGGCGGCCGAGGCCGATGTCGGCAAGGATTTCGTCGCGCGACTTGGCGCCGGTGTCCTTCAGCAGCTTCTCCCAGCGGGCATCGTCGAGGTCCTTGGCTTTGAGTCCAAGCGAGGACAGCGTCTGGTTGAGCAGACGCTCGCCCAGCGTGGCCGATTCATGGAAGTGCATGGTCTTCAGGAAATGTCTGATCTGGGTGCGCGCCTTGCCGGTCTCGACGAAGCCGAGCCAGGCAGGGTTCGGGTTGGCGTGCGGAGCGGTGATGACCTCCACGCGGTCGCCGTTGCGCAACTGGGTGCGCAGCGGCACCAGCTCGAAATTGACCTTGGCCGCGACGCAGCGGTTGCCGATGTCGGTATGCACGCTGTAGGCGAAATCCACCGCAGTGGCGCCGCGCGGCAGCGCGAGGATTTTGCCCTTGGGCGTGAACACGTAGACCTCGTCCGGGAACAGGTCGACCTTGAGGTGTTCGAGGAACTCGACCGAGTCGCCGCTCTGCGACAGGCTTTCCAGCAGGTTCTGCAGCCACTGGTGGGTCTTCTGGTGCAGCTCGGTGATCGGCGTCTGCTCGGTCTTGTACAGCCAGTGCGAAGCCACGCCGGCCTCGGCAATCTTGTGCATTTCCGTGGTGCGTATCTGCACTTCGATCGGCGTGCCATAGGGACCGAACAGCGTGGTGTGCAGCGACTGGTAGCCGTTGGCCTTGGGGATCGCGATGTAGTCCTTGAACTTGCCGGGAATCGGCTTGTACAGGCCGTGCAGTACGCCCAGCGCAAGATAGCAGTCGGAGGGTTTTTCCACCAGCACGCGGAAACCGTAGATGTCGAGCACCTCGGCGAATTCCAGCGACTTCGCCTTCATCTTGCGGTAAATGCCGTACAGGTGTTTTTCGCGGCCGTATACATCGGCCTTGATGTCGTTTTCCTTCAGGCGCTGGGTAATCGTTTCAAGTATCTTGCCCACCACTTCGCGCCGATTGCCGCGCGCCACCTTGAGCGCCTTGGACAGCACCGAATAACGGTTGGGATAAAGGTATTTGAAGCTGAGGTCTTCCAGCTCCTGGAAGATGGTGTTGAGACCGAGCCGGTTGGCGATGGGCGCATAGATTTCCATGGTCTCGCGCGCGATGCGCTTGCCCTTGCCGCGCGTCATCACGTTCAGCGTGCGCATGTTGTGCAGACGGTCGGCCAGCTTGATCAGGATCACGCGCACGTCGCGCGTCATCGCCAGCAACATCTTGCGGAAATTCTCCGCCTGCGCATCTTCCTTGGTTTCGAACTCGATCTTGTTGAGCTTGGAAAGGCCGTCGACCAGGTCGGCCACCGGCTTGCTGAATTTTTCCTCGACCATCTCCTTGCTGGTGCCGGTATCCTCCAGCACGTCGTGCAACAACGCGGCTATCAGCGCCTGCGCATCCATGTGCAGCGGAGTGAGTATGCGTGCTACCGAGATGGGGTGGGAAACGTAGGGCTCACCGGATTTGCGGTACTGCCCCTGGTGTGCTTCGCGGCTGAAGTCGAGCGCCTGCCGGATGTGCTCGACATCCTTTTTTTTCAGGTAGGCGGATGCCTCCTCAAGGAGCAGGTCGGAGTCTGACATAAGCCGCAAGTCGCTCCGGCCATGCATGGCCGGAGGATGTTGTGCATCAGGCCTGTCCCCTGTTGAGGATTTCCATTCCGACCTTGCCTTCGCTGATTTCGCGCAGCGCGATCACGGTCGGCTTGTCCTTGCTTTCCTCAACAAGGTAGCTGGCGCCATTAGCCAGTTGGCGCGCACGATAGGCTGCGGCCAGCGTCAATTCAAAACGGTTGGGAATCTTGTCCAGGCAATCGTCGATGGTAATACGTGCCATTCTGTACCTCTCTAGAACTATTTCAGTTGATTAATCAAATCCTGCTGCCGGGAAAGCTGCGCATCGCGCCGTAGCCCGGCGGCAACGACGACGGCCCTCAGTTGCTGCACGGCCTCGTCCAGCTTGTCGTTGATAATAACATAATCGAATTCAGCTACATGGGCGATGTCGTCGCGCGCCGCCTGCAGCCGCTGCTCGATCACTTCGGCACTGTCCTGCTTGCGCCCCGTCAGCCTGCTCTCCAGTGCCTGCAGCGATGGCGGCAGGATGAAAATACCGATGCTGTCCGGGAAAATCCTGCGCACCTGCGCCGCTCCCTGCCAGTCGATTTCCAGCAGGATGTCGTGCCCCCCGGCAATTTCGGCCTCTATCCAGGACTGCGAGGTGCCATACAGGTTGCCATAGACCTCGGCACTCTCCAGGAAATCACCGCGTCGGGCCATCTCCATGAAAGTCTCGCGACTGACGAAGTGGTATTCCCGGCCGTCGACCTCGCCGGGCCGCGGCGCGCGCGTAGTGTAGGACACCGACAGCCTGAGGCCGGGTGTGGATTCCAGCAATGCATTCACCAGGCTGGTCTTGCCTGCGCCCGAAGGCGCACTGACGATAAAAAGATTTCCTCGCATGATTACTCTATGTTCTGGATCTGCTCGCGCATCTGCTCAATCAGGATTTTCATTTCCATGGCAGTACGCGACACCTCGGCATCGACCGACTTCGAGCCCAGCGTATTCGCCTCACGGTGCAGTTCCTGCATCAGGAAATCCAGGCGCTTGCCGACCGCCCCGCCCTTGTTCAGCACGCGTCGCATTTCCGCAAGATGGGTCTGCAACCGTGACAGTTCTTCGTCGACATCGATCTTGCTGGCGAACAGGGTAATTTCCTGGCGCACCCGCTCGTCATCGCCCTGCATCGCCTCGCGCAAGCGCGCCGTCAGTTTTTCCTCGTAGGCGGCAATTGCAGCCGGAATACGCGGTGCCACGGCGACGCGCAGTTCCTCGATCTGGCCCACACGCTGCAGCAGGAAGTCTTTCAGTTTTTTGCCCTCGCGGCTGCGCGCCGCGGCAAAATCCTGCAACACCTGCTGTAATAATTCCAGCGCAGTTTCGCGCAAAGCCTCGCCGGATGCCGCTGCACTTTCCAGCATACCGTTCCAGTGCAGGATATCGGCCACGCCCAGATCGCGTGCCTGCGGCAGCACGGTTTTCACTTCCGCATTCCATTGCGCCAATTGTTTCAGCAATCCCTGATTGAGCTGGGCCGGGCTGCCCGCGTCATGCCGTGCGGCAAGGCCAATGCGGCATTCCACCTTGCCGCGCGCCAGTTGCGCGGCGATCGCCTCGCGCAGCGCCGGCTCCAGCGGCCGCAATTCATCCGGCATACGCATCTGGATATCGAGATAGCGATGGTTCACCGCCCGCAAGTCGAACGTCAGCGCGCCGCCCGCAAACTCCGCGGAGCCAGCGGCAAAACCAGTCATGCTGTGAATCATCCCCACTCCCCCGAACGAAATCGGAATAAAAATATTAACCGAAGGAGCCGCATTATATTACGATTACGCTTTATGAATTTTTCCGTCTTCCAAGCCAGCCGTATCGGCGGCAGAAAATACAATCAGGATCGCGTAGCCTATGCATACAGCGACGAGGCGTTGCTTCTCGTACTGGCAGACGGCATGGGCGGGCATATGCATGGCGAAGTGGCGGCGCAGGCCGCCATCCACGTCTACATGCAGGCATTTGCGCAGGTTGCCAAGCCGATCATCCCCAAGCCGGAGGTTTTCCTGAGCGAGGTAATGAAGAACGCGCACCACACCATCATCCAGTATGCGCGCGACCACCAGCTCGGCGGCAATCCCGGCACCACTTGCGTGGCCGCGCTGATCCAGGAAAACCAGGTGTGGTGGGCACATGCCGGCGATTCCCGGCTGTACCTGATCCGTGGCACCGAAGCCAAGCCGCTCACCCACGACCACTCGATGGTGCAGCAATGGGCCGACTGGGGGGTAATCAGCCAGGAAGAAACCAAGACCCACCCTGACCGCAACAAGATCACCAACTGCCTGGGCGGCGTCGAGGACATGTTCTATGCCGAATCCGGCCCTGCCCCGATGCGGTTGCAGCAGGGCGACGAGCTGCTGCTGTGCAGCGACGGCTTATGGAGTCCGCTGACCGATGGCGAGATCGGCGCAGCCCTGTCCCATACCGCGCTGGAAGCTGCGCTCAACCAACTGATGAATGAAGCTATCTACCGCGATGGCGCCAGCGCCGACAACACCACCGTGGTCGCCGCGCGCATCAGCAACGATGACGAAGCGCACAGCACGGATGTGCCTGTGTGTATGGTGCTCGAATACCGCTAAGCCTTTCTCCACGCGCTATAATGCGCGCTGTTTTTTCAATCCAGTGGAATTCCTCATGCGCCCCAGCCAACGCCAGCCCGACCAGTTACGTACCATCCGCATCACCCGCAACTACACCAAACACGCCGAAGGTTCGGTATTGATCGAATGCGGTGACACCAAAGTGATCTGCACCGCCAGCGTCGACGAAAAAGTGCCTCCGCACAAGAAGGGCTCGGGCGAAGGCTGGGTCACCGCCGAATACGGCATGCTGCCGCGCTCCACCGGCAGCCGCATGCCGCGTGAAGCAGCCCGGGGCAAGCAATCCGGACGCACCCAGGAAATCCAGCGCCTGATCGGGCGCAGCCTGCGCGCCGTGGTTGATCTTTCCAAACTGGGCGAACGCACCGTCCAGCTCGACTGCGACGTGATCCAGGCCGACGGCGGCACGCGCACCGCCAGCATCACCGGCGCCTTCGTCGCACTGCACGATGCGGTGAGCGGCCTGATGCAGAAAGGACTGGTCAAGGAGAATCCGTTCAAGGACTTCGTTGCCGCGATCTCGGTCGGCATCTATGAGAGCACACCGGTGCTCGATCTCGACTACGACGAGGATTCCGCCTGCGATACCGACATGAACGTGGTGATGCTGGGCAACGGCCATTTCGTCGAGGTGCAGGGCACGGCCGAGGGACACGCTTTCTCGCGCGAAGAAATGGACACCTTGCTGGAGCTGGCCAAGTCCGGCATCGGACAATTGGTCGAGATGCAGCGTGCTGCGCTGAAAAGTTAAAACCAACCCACCACAGAGACACCGAGGCACAGAGAAAGTCAAAACAAGAACACCAGGAATCATTCGCATCCAAGGCATTCCTTATCCGAAGTTTTCTCTGTGTTTTTCCTCTGTGTCTCAGTGTCTCTGTGGTGAAAGGTCTTAAATGAATAAACTCGTTATCGCCTCCAACAATCCCGGCAAACTGCGCGAGTTCCAACGCATGCTGGCGCCGCTCGGTATCGAGGTATTGACCCAATCGCAGCTTGGCATCACCGAAGCCGAAGAACCGCACTGCACTTTCATCGAGAACGCGCTGGCCAAGGCGCGCCACGTCAGCCGTGCCAGCGGCCTGCCCGCGCTGGCCGACGATTCCGGCATCTGCGTGAAAGCGCTGCATGGTGCGCCCGGCGTGCAGTCGGCACGCTTTGCCGGCGACAATCCGAAGTCCGATGCGCGCAACAACGAGATGCTACTGCAGTCCATGCAAGGCATCGAAGATCGCCGCGCGCATTACTACTGCGTGCTGGTAGTGGTGCATCAGGCTGACGATCCACAGCCGATCATCGCCGAAGGCGAGTGGCACGGCGAAATTGCGCATGAAGAACGCGGCGAGGGCGGTTTCGGCTACGACCCGCTGTTCTGGCTGCCCGAACTGGGCAGGATGAGTGCGGAACTGAGCCACAACGAAAAGGCCCAGTTCAGTCACCGCGCACAGGCGCTGAAAATTCTGCTGCAACGCCTGCAGCAGGCATGACCGCCCATCCGCTACAGCCTGTCGGACTCAAGTCGCAATCAGTGAATTTCCGCGCTTTGCCGCCGCTGTCGCTGTATATCCATATCCCGTGGTGCATGCGCAAATGCCCGTATTGCGACTTCAATTCGCACGAAGCGCGCAACGCCGTGCCGGAAGAAGCCTATGTCGCCGCGTTGATCCGCGACCTGGAACTGGCGCTGCCACAAATCTGGGGGCGCCCGGTGTACACCGTATTCATTGGCGGCGGCACGCCCAGCCTGCTTTCCGCAGAAGCAGTCGAAAAAATCCTCTCCGCGGTGCGCACATTGTTGCCGCTGGACCTCAACGCCGAGATCACCCTGGAAGCCAATCCCGGCACGGTGGAAGCGGAACGCTTCGCCGGCTATCGGACGGCCGGCGTGAACCGGCTATCGCTGGGCATCCAGAGTTTCAATGATGAGCACCTGCAGGCACTGGGACGCATCCACGATGCAGCAGAAGCAAAACGCGCTATCGAAATAGCACAGCAGCATTTCGACAACGTCAATCTCGACCTGATGTATGGCCTGCCGGGGCAGATATTGCAGCAGGCGGAGCAGGATGTGCGCACGGCGCTGGCGTTTGCGCCGCAACACCTGTCCTGCTATCACCTGACGATCGAGCCCAACACGTTGTTCGCGCACCGGCCACCGCAATTGCCGGACGACGATGCCAGCCACGCCATGCAGCAGCGCATCGAGCAACTGCTCGAAGAACACGGCTATCTGCACTATGAAACCTCGGCCTTTGCCCGGCCGAAAAAACAGGCACGCCACAACCTGAACTACTGGAAATTCGGTGACTATCTCGGCATCGGCGCCGGTGCGCACGGCAAGCTGAGCTTTCCGGACAGGGTGCTGCGTCAGATGCGCCACAAGCAACCGCAGGCCTACCTCGATGCGGTGGCAAAGGATGCGCCAGTGCAAAGCGAACATGAACTGGACCGGAGCGATCTCGCGTTCGAGTTCATGATGAATGCATTGCGCCTGAATCGGGGATTCGACGAGACGCTGTTCGAGGAACGCACCAGTTTGCCCTTGTTGCTGATCCGGCGCGAGCTGAAGGAAGCGGAACGACGCGGCTTTCTGGAACGCAAAGCAGGGCGTATTGCACCGACCGAACTAGGCCAGCGCTTCCTGAACGACCTGCTACAGATTTTCCTTGCGACGGAAGACCAGGTCCCACACACCGTGCCCAAGCCGTAAGCCGCGCTGCTCGAACTTGGTGAGCGGGCGGTAATCGGGGCGTGGCGCATAGTCCTGCGCGGTGTTCTGCAATTGCGTTTCGGCCGAGAACACGGCCAGTATCTGTTCCGCATAATCCTGCCAGTCGGTGGCGGCATGGACGTAACCACCTGGCTTGAGTTTCCGCACGAGCCTGGCGATGAACGGAGACTGAATCAGCCGCCGTTTGTTGTGGCGCGCCTTGTGCCAGGGGTCGGGAAAGAAGATGTGCACGCCATCGAGTGAAGCATCGGGGATCATGTCGCGCAACACTTCAACCGCGTCGTGCTGAATGATGCGCAAATTGGACAAATTCATCTCGCCGATTTGCTTGAGCAGGCTGCCGACACCCGGGTTGTGCACTTCGAATGCGAGGTAGTCGTTCTCGGGATGTGCTGCGGCGATGGTCGCGGTGGTCTCGCCCATGCCGAAACCGATTTCCAGTATCTTCGGCGCACTACGCCCGAAGGCCGCGTCAAGATCAAGTTGTTTCACTTCATAGGGAATGCCGAAGCGCGGCTTCAGCGTGTCGAGAGCGCGCTGCTGCGCAACGGACACGCGGCCCTGGCGCAGCACGTAGCTACGTATATGACGATGTTGCTCCGGCATTCAGGCGCCCTGCGATCAGGTTCGGCCGATCATGCCGCCGGTCGGCGAACTCGGGCTGGCGCCATACAGCTTCCGCGGCATGCGGCCGGCGAGGAAGGCCTCGCGCCCGGCTTCAACCGCCTTTTTCATCGCACCGGCCATCAATACGGGGTTCTGCGCGCCGGCGATCGCGGTGTTCATCAGCACACCGTCGCAGCCCAGCTCCATCGCGATGGCTGCATCCGAAGCCGTGCCCACGCCCGCGTCCACCAGCACCGGCACGCTGACGCGCTCCATGATCAACTGCAGATTCCACGGATTGAGGATACCCATGCCGGAACCGATCAGCGAGGCCAGCGGCATAATCGCCACGCAGCCGATGTCTTCCAGCTGCTTGGCAATAATCGGATCGTCCGAGGTGTAGACCATGACCTGGAAGCCGTCGGCCACCAGCGTCTTGGCCGCGGCGATGGTCTCGACCACATTGGGATAGAGCGACTGCTGGTCGCCCAGCACTTCGAGTTTAACCAAGCTGTGCCCGTCCAGCAGTTCGCGCGCCAAGCGCAGCGTGCGCACCGCATCGTCCGCGCTATAGCAGCCGGCCGTGTTCGGCAGGTAGGTGAATTCGGAAGGTGGGACCGCATCGAGCAGGCTGGGCTCGTTCGCGTTCTGGCCCAGATTGGTGCGGCGGATTGCCACGGTGACGATCTCGGCGCCGCTGGCGTCGAGTGCTGCACGCGTCTCGGCAAAATCCTTGTATTTGCCGGTGCCAACCAGCAGGCGCGAGGAATAGGCTTCCCCCGCGATGGTTAATTTATCGCTCATTATCAATATCCTGAATTTGTTTGATTAGCTTTGCATAGCCATCTGACTAATTCATCAAAAGACGATGAAAAGTCATTGGTTAACCGCCGCCGACAGCGACCACGATTTCGAGTTTATCGCCATCGGCCAGCATTTGTTGTTCGAACCGGCTGCGCGGCACGATCTCGCCATTGCGCTCCAGCGCAATGCGTTTGCCGCCCAAACCCATGTCCTTGATCAGCCCGGCCACGCTGACTGCCTGCGGGAAATCGCGCGCCGCGCCGTTGATGGATACTGAAATCACTTTCCATTACCGCCATGCTAAGATTACGTCCGCATTTTACCCGCGGGTGTAGCTCAATGGTAGAGCAGAAGCTTCCCAAGCTTACGACGAGGGTTCGATTCCCTTCACCCGCTCCACCATTTTCGCCCCTGCCATTCCCTTGTCTGGACAGTGGCAACCAACCAAAAACCATACACATAGACCGGATTTCCTGATAAATTGATCGCCCCGCGTCTTGTCCAACGTCACAATGACGCGCATATGCAATTATATTTTAAAGAGGCAAATAATAATGCCCAAAAACGGAGGGAAAGCAGCCAAAACGGTGAAACGCATCTCGCCCATGCGCCTGCTGCTGCTGCTGGTGGCAACCGTATTTACGGTGGAGGCGCTGGTCATGCTAACGCTTCCGCTGCTGCCGCGCCTGTCCGAATTCCATGCCACCCTGCTCGATGCGACGTCGCTGGTGGTAATTATTTTCCCGGTCTTTTACCTGATGATGTTCCGCCCGGTCCGCAAACACATCGAGGAACTCACCCGTCTGGAACAATTGCGGCGCGACAATGAAGCAACCCTGTGCACGCTACTGGACAACCTGCCCTACCAGATCAGCCTGAAAGACAGCGAGGGACGCTTCCTTGCGGTGAACGAGGAATTCGCCAGGAAACACAGACTGCGCGCCTCCGACGTCGGAGGCAAAAGGGACGTGGAAGTTCTGTCTCCGGAAATGTATGCCCAATATCGTGCCGAAGAGCTGGAAATCAGGAACAGCGGCACACAGAAATATTCCGAGGAAGTCGTTGTCGAGGACGGACAGGAGAAATGGCTGGAAGTTTTCCGCACCCCGATACTCGGTGATTATGGGCAGGTGCTGGGTATTACCTGCATGACGCGCGACATCACCGAGCGCAAGCGCGTGGAAGAAGCGCTCAGGCTGGCCGCCTTGATCTACCAGTCGAGCAGCGAGGCCATCATGGTGACCGACGAGGACAATAACGTCGTGGACATCAATCCGGCCTTCACCTCGATTACCGGCTACACGCGCGAGGAAATAGTGGGGAAAAACCCGCGCATGCTGCAGTCCGGCAAACAGGGCAAGACGTTCTACCGCCAGATGTGGGAAGCTCTGCTAAACGATGGGTACTGGCATGGCGAATTATGGAATCGCCGCAAAAATGGCGAGCTGTACGCCCAATGGGCCAACCTTAGTCTGATTCGCCACCCGGACGGCAAGATCTACCGCCATATAGCGCAGTTTTCGGACATTACCGACAGAAAGCTGAAAGATGATCTGATCTGGAAACAGGCCAATTTCGACACGTTGACCAAACTGCCCAATCGCCGCCTGTTCCAGGACCGGCTGGGACAGGAAATCAAGAAGGCACATCGCATCGGGCATCCGGTGGCGCTGTTGTTCATCGACCTCGACCGCTTCAAGGAAATCAACGACACCCTGGGACACGCGCGCGGCGACCAGTTGCTGGCCGAGGCCGCATTACGCATTCTGGGCTGTGTACGCGAAACCGACACCGTCGCGCGCCTGGGCGGCGACGAATTCACCGTGATTCTGCCGGAGTTCGGCAGTACGGCACATGTGGAACGGATCGCACAGAACATTATCCGGCAGCTGGGCAGCCCGTTCTCGCTAGGCAATGGCGAGATCGGCTACGTTTCGGCCAGCATCGGCATCACACTCTACCCTGACGACGCAACGGATATGGGAAGCCTGCTGAAGCATGCCGACCAGGCCATGTATGTGGCCAAAGCGGAAGGACGTAACCAGTTCAGCTATTTCACCCCGTCCATGCAACAGGAAGCACATGAAAAAATGCTGATCGGCAATGACCTGCGGCAGGCACTGGCGCAAAACCAGCTGGAAATCTATTTCCAGCCCATCGTGGAAGCGGCCAGCGGCCAGATCGTCAAGGCCGAGGCATTGCTGCGCTGGCATCATCCGCAGCGCGGCCTGGTCAGCCCCGAAGTTTTCATCCCGCTGGCCGAAGAATACGGGCTGATCCAGGAAATCGGGGAATGGGTATTTCGCGAAGCGATCATCAGCGTCGAACGCTGGCGCAGGCAATTCGGCCGCTTGATCCAGATAAGCGTCAACAAGTCGCCGGCACAATTCACGGACAAGACGGACACTAATGACTGGATTACGTCGCTTCCCTCGATGGGGTTGCCCGGCAACAGCGTGGCTGTGGAAATTACCGAGGGCCTGATGCTTGATGAGTCAACCGCCGTCCAGAAACGACTGCTGGAATTCAGCAACAACGGCATCGAGGTGTCAGTCGATGACTTTGGCACGGGCTTTTCATCGCTCTCCTACCTCAAGCAGTTTGACATCGATTATCTCAAGATCGACCGCTCCTTTATCCGCGACCTGACCGAGGATGAAAGCGACAAGGCGCTGACCGAAGCAATTATCGTGATGGCCCACAAGCTGGGCATCAAGGCCATCGCCGAGGGTGTGGAAACAGTGGAGCAGCGCGACCTGCTGCTGTCGTTCGGTTGCGATTTCCTCCAGGGCTCCCTGTTTTCCGCCCCCGTAGCGGAAGAAAAATTCAGGGAACTGCTGGAAAAACGCGAACTTTACGTCAACTGATTTATTGTTATTGGTGTTGTCCGGCTATCCCAGCAAGCGCTGAAACTCCTGCCGTACCGTGCCATAACATTCGCAGCACTCCCGTTCCAGCCCCGCCCGATCCAGCACTGTAATCTTCCCGCGCCGATAGTCGATCAGTCCGTCCCGACGCAGTTCGCCGGATACCTTGGTCACGCTTTCACGCCGCACGCCCAGCATATGCGCAATTGCCTGTTGCGTCAGTACCAGCCAGTCCGACGGCGACCGATCGTACAGCAGCAGCAAATGCAGACAAAACTGCTGGCGCAAGGAATGGCACCGGCCACAGATCGATATCTGGGCCGTCTGGGTAAACAGTGCTTGTGCATAGAGCAACAGGATGTGCCGCAGTCTTCCACCCCGGCCGAATTCCCGCTCCAGGATACGCATATCCAGCCGGTAAGCATGGCCGGCCGTTTCCACCATCGCCATATAAGGCAAGCCCCTTCCGCTCAGGAAAGAGGCGATGCTGAACATCCCGTCGTTCCCGATCAGGGCGATCTCCGCCGACATCCCGTGATTCACCGGGTAATAGAGCGATATCGCGCTGTCCACCGGGAAATAGGCGTAACGCAGTTTTTTGTGCGGTTCGGATAGCGTTTCCCCCGCGCCAAGCTTTATGGACTCCAGTGCTGAAAACAGATGTCCATATTCTCCCTCCGGTAACAACGCCAGCAGGTGATTTTGTCGTGGGCCAGTTCTTACACGCATAATAATTATAGCGCCTTAAAAAAATTGTTTGCAAACAAGCGCATATTCTATAGCCACTGCCGCCGGCAGTATGTACGCAAGATTACATAACAACATAACCGGGAAACGGACTCCTGCAGGCACAAAATATCCCGCCAGGGAATATTCCGGATGCCTGACCCGCTCGCGCCCGGAACAAGGCTACAGCGGCTTGACGGAAAGGCCGAAGAACGACTGCAGGGCCTGCATATCGAGAATTTGTACGGCCTTGTTGCGCACGCTGATCAATCCCGCCCCCTGAAAGCGGGACAGGGTGCGACTAACCGTCTCAAGCTTGAGACCGAGATAATTGCCGATTTCCTGGCGCGTCATGCGCAACTGAAAGGCGGTGGGAGAATAGCCGCGCGCGGCAAAGCGCTGCGACAGGTTGAGCAGGAAGGCTGCCAGCCGCTCTTCCGCACGCATTGAGCCGAGCAGCAGCAGAATGCCGTTCTCGCGCACGATCTCGCGGCTCATGATCTTGTGCAGATGGCGCTGCAACGTCGGCAGTTCGCGGCTCAGCGCCTCCAGCCGGTTGAAAGGCAGTTCGCATATTTCGCTATCCTCGAGCGCCACGGCATCGCAGGTATGCACGTCATTGCTGATCGCGTCCATACCGATGATTTCACCTGCCATCTGGAAACCGGTCACCTGTTCGCGGCCGTCCTCATGCATTACCTGGGTCTTGAAAAAGCCGGTGCGCACCGCATACAGCGCATCGAATGCCGCCCCGTTGCGGTACAGATAGTCGCCGCGCCGGAACGAGCGTTTCGCGCTGGTCAGATTCTCCAGTCGCTGCATCTCCGCGTCGGTCAGGTCCGCCGGCAGGCACAGCTCGCGCAGGTTGCAGCTCGAGCAGGCGACTCTAAGTTGTGGAAGTGTTACTGTTTTTTGCACGTATGGTCCTGCATGGGGAATTTACGGAAACAGATATGTCGTGTATTTTGACCTATATCAAACGCGGCAATTCAATTTGCCTGCATACTTGCGCCCTGTATTAATCGCAATGACGGAACCCGCTATGACCACGAGCACCGCAGCATCTTCAGAACTGGAAGTAGATCTGGACCTGATCCGCAGGCTGGACCGGAACGGCCCGCGCTACACTTCTTATCCGACGGCAGACCGCTTCGTCGAGGCGTTCAATGTCGAATCTTACCAGACCTGGGTGGCCAAGCGCGAAATCGGCGGTATCAGCCGGCCACTGTCGCTGTACTTCCATATCCCGTTCTGCAACACGCTGTGCTTCTACTGCGCCTGCAACAAGGTGATCACCAAGGACCGCAGCAAGTCCGAACAGTATGTGCATTACCTGATCAAGGAGTTGGAAATGCATGCCGCACTGCTCGGCGACGGCCAGCGCGTGGAACAGCTGCACTGGGGCGGCGGCACGCCGACCTTCCTCAGCGACGACCAGATGCGCGAACTGATGGCCGCGACGCGCAAGCACTTCAAGCTGGTCGACAACGGCGAATACTCGATCGAAATCGACCCGCGCAAGGTGACCGACGAGACCATTGCGCTGCTCGGCGAGCTCGGCTTCAACCGCATCAGCATCGGCGTGCAGGATTTCGATCCTGAGGTGCAAAAGGCGGTCAACCGCATCCAGAGCGAAGAAGAAACACTGCGCGTGATGCGTGCAGCGCGCGCCAACGGTTTCAAGTCGATCAGCATCGACCTGATCTACGGCCTGCCCAAGCAGACGCTGGCCGGCATCAAGGCCACGCTGGACAAGGTAATTGCGGCCGACCCGGACCGATTGTCGATATACAACTACGCCCACCTGCCGACCATTTTCAAGCCGCAGCGGCGCATCCACGAGGAAGACCTGCCCTCGGCGCAGACCAAGCTGGACATCCTCAAGCTGGCGGCAAACACGCTGACCGAAGCCGGCTACGTTTACATCGGCATGGACCATTTCGCCAAGCCGGATGACGAACTGGCGGTAGCGCAGCGCCAGGGACGGCTGCACCGCAACTTCCAGGGCTACTCCACCCACGCCGACTGCGACCTGGTTGCCATGGGAGTGAGCGCGATCGGCAAGGTCGGCCCGACCTACAGCCAGAACTACCGCGATCTGGAAAACTACTACGACGCGCTCGACCGCAACGAATTGCCGATCATGCGCGGCCTGGAACTGAATGCCGACGACCTGGTGCGCCGCGCCATCATCCAGGCGCTGATGTGCCATTTCGAAATTTCCAAGGAATCGTTCAACATCGCCTACCTGATCGACTTCGACAAATATTTCGCGACGGAACTGGACGAACTGCGCGAATACGAGCGTGAAGGACTGCTTGAATTGTCACCGCAATGGATCAGCGTCACTCCCAAGGGACGCCTGCTTATCCGCAACATTTGCATGATTTTCGACAAGTACCTGCGCACAAAACAGGAACATGCACGCTATTCCAAGGTAATATAGGACTTCACATTTAATAATTTAGATGAGCCGTCCACGTCGGCGGCCGCAGGGAGGAGAACCCCGGCTGGGGGCATCATGGACAGGAAAGTAGACGATTTTCGCCTGCACTTCGGCAAGCAGGAGTTGATACCGATCGTGATCGGCGGGATGGGCGTGGACATTTCCACTGCCGAACTGGCGCTGGAAGCTGCGCGCCTGGGTGGCATCGGGCACATTTCCGATGCCATGGTGCCGACCGTGTCCGACCGCCGCTACGATACGGACTTCGTCAAGGAAAAACTGAAGAAGTATAAATACAATATCGACAACACTGACAAGTCGGCAGTGAAGTTCGACCTCGGACAGATCGCCGAGGCAACGCGCCTGCATGTAAGCAGGACTATGGAAGCCAAGCGCGGCAGCGGCATGGTGTTCATCAATTGCATGGAAAAGCTCACCATGAACGCACCCCGCGAAACGCTCAAGGTACGTTTGCACGAGGCGCTCTCCGCCGGCATCGACGGCATCACGCTGGCAGCCGGACTGCATCTGGGCTCGTTCACACTGATGGAGGACCACCCCCGATTCCGCGATGCCAAGCTGGGCATCATCGTCTCCAGCCTGCGCGCACTACAACTGTTCCTGCGCAAGAACGCCAAACTCAACCGCCTGCCCGACTACATCGTGGTGGAAGGCCCGCTGGCCGGCGGCCACCTCGGTTTCGGCATGGACTGGGCGCAATACGACCTGGCCACCATCGTCGCCGAAATCCAGACCTGGATGGCAGCCGAGCATCTCGACATCCCGTTGATCCCGGCCGGCGGCATTTTTACCGGCAGCGACGCGGTCGCTTTCCTAGAACACGGCGCTGCCGCAGTACAGGTGGCGACGCGCTTCACCGTATCGAACGAATGCGGCCTGCCGCCCGACGTAAAGCAGGAGTATTTCAAGGCCAGCGAGAAGGACATCGAGGTCAACACCATTTCGCCCACCGGCTATCCGATGCGCATGCTGACAAACAGCCCGGCCATCGGCTCCGGCATCCGTCCCGGCTGCGAGTCCTACGGCTATCTGCTCGATGCCAACGGCAACTGTTCCTACATCGATTCCTATAACCGCGAAGTGGCGCTGCATCCGGAGGCGAAAAAGATCTCGGTGATGGACAAGACCTGTCTGTGCACCCACATGCGCAACTTCAAGTGCTGGACCTGCGGTCATTACACCTACCGCCTGAAGGACACCTCGCACAAACTGGCGGACGGCAGCTACCAGATGCTCAGTGCGGAACACATTTTCCACGACTACCAGTTCAGCTCCGGCAACAAGGTTGCCCTGCCCGAGACGCTGACTGAAACGCTTTCCCACTCCGCCTGATAGGTAATGTCACGGAATGAAGCGCGCAATGCGCTTCGTTTATAATCCAGCCATAAATCCTGAGATGGGTGGCGACATGAACAAATACCTCAAATACGGTTTGCTTACGGCCGGCGGTGTAGCAATCATTGCAGTGGGTGGGGCCGCCTACATTGCCGCAACCTTCAACCCCAACGACTACAAGGCGCAGATCATCAAGGCGGTGAAGGACAGCAAGCAGCGCGATCTCAAGCTCGCCGGCGACATCTCGCTCACCTTCTTCCCCAGCATCGGCGCCAAGGTCGGCGGAGTTTCACTGTCCGAGTTCAAAAGCAGCCGGCAATTCGCCGCTGTCGACAACGCCCAGGTATCGCTGGAGTTGTTGCCGCTACTGCACAAGCAGGTAGTGGTGAATGAGGTTTCGCTGAGCGGATTGAAAGCGCACCTGGTCAAGTACAAGGACGGCAAGACCAACATCGACGACCTGCTCGGTGGCGGCACACAGCCGGCAACCGGGGAAAAGCCCGCCGGTGCGGCAGGCAAGCCGGCCGCCGGCTCCGCACCCCAGATCAAGCTCGACATCGCCTCGATCAACATCGACCACACCGAACTGAGCTATCGCGACGAAGCAAGCGGCGCGCAATATGCGCTGAAGAACCTCACCCTCAAGACCGGCCGCATCGCCAACGGCGTGACAAGCCCGGTCGAGTTTTCCGCGCAAATCGCAGCCAACCAGCCCAAGGTTGACCTGACAGTACAGGCCAAAACCAATCTGGGTATCAACCTCGACAAGAACGCATACCAGATCGAGGGACTGGACCTGCAGGCCAAGGGCAATGTCGCCGGCATCAGCAACCTGGCGGTTCAGGCCAGCGGCGACGTCGGCGCCGACCTTGGCGCACACACCATCAACACCAGGCAGCTGAGCATTTCCGCCAGCGGCAAACAGGGCGGCAACAATTTCGAGGTCAAGCTCGATGCGCCGCGCATCCAGACCAGCGGCGACAAGTTCAGCGGCGAAAAACTGCAGCTGTCCGCAAAGCTGAAAGGGGCCAACGACATTACCACCACCCTGGCATTGCCCTCCATCGAGGGCACCGCCAAGGCCTTTGGCAGCAAGCAACTGAGTCTGGCCATGGACGCCAGGGGCGACACCTTGCCGGGCAAGCATGTGAGCAGCAAGATGAGCGGCAACTTTGCCTTCAATGCGGACAAGCAGGATTTTTCCGCCAGTCTCACCGGCGGCCTGCTGCAAAGCAAGGTCAAGGCAAGCGTGGCAGTCAGCAATTTTGCCAAGCCGTTCATCCGCTTCAATGCCGACGTCGACCAATTCGATGCCGACCTGTATTTCCCGCCAGACAACAAGCCCAAGAGCAGCACTACCGGCGGCGCGGCCGGCGGCAAACAGCCCGAAAAACCGTTCGACCTGTCCGCGCTGAAAAAACTCAACCTGCAGGGCAAGCTGCACATTGGTTCGCTCAAGGCTGCCAACGTCAGGTCCAGCAACATCAACATCAACGTCAGGGCGCGCAACGGCGTGCTGAATGTCGATCCGTTGTCGGCCCGGCTGTATAACGGCGGCATCAACGGCAGCATCACGGTGAATGCCGCGCAGGCCAGGCCAGGCTTTGCCGTCAGGCAGACGCTTTCCGGTATCAGCATCGGCCCGCTGCTCAACGATGCGGCCAAGATCGGCATGCTGGAAGGTAAGGGCAAGGTGGCGCTCAATGTCACCACCCGCGGCAACACCGTAAGCGCGTTGAAGCAGGCGCTCAACGGCAGCATGAGCCTGGATTTGCATGACGGCGCGATCAAGGGCATCAACATTGCCAAGAAACTGCGCGAAGCTCAGGCCATGCTGGGCAAGGGCGGCGGCACGACACAGACCCAGGCCGCCAATCAGGCAGAACAGACCGACTTCAGCCAGTTGAAGGCCAGTTTCAGAATCAGCAACGGGGTGGCGCATAACGACGACCTGCTGCTGATGTCGCCGCTGCTGCGGGTAACCGGCAACGGCGACATCGACATCGGCCACGACAGCCTCAACTATGTCACCAAGGCCAAGCTGGTCGGTTCGCTGCAGGGACAGGGCGGGCAGAGCAAGCTGTCCGGCGTCACCGTGCCGGTGCGCCTGAGCGGGCCATACAGCAACCTCAAGTACACTCTGGATTTCGGGGCAATGGTGACCGAAACGGCGAAACAGAAAATCAAAAACAAGCTGGAAGACCAGCTCAAGCGCGGCCTGAAGGGGCTGTTCCAGTAACCGCGGTGGCGCCCTTCGCGCAGCGTCTGATTGCGTGGCAACGCACGCATGGTCGCCACGACCTGCCGTGGCAGCATGCCGATGCCTACCGCGTGTGGCTGTCCGAAATCATGCTGCAGCAGACCCAGGTCGCCACGGTCATCCCCTATTACCTGCGCTTTATCGAGGCATTCCCGGACATTGCTGCACTGGCCGCGGCCAGCGAGGAAGAAGTGCTGGCTCACTGGAGCGGTCTTGGCTATTACGCGCGCGGCCGCAACCTGCACCGCGCCGCGCAGGTCATTGCGGAACAACATGGTGGCAAATTCCCGCACCGGTTCGAACAGATACTCGAATTGCCGGGCATCGGCCGCTCCACGGCCGCCGCCATCTGCGCGCTGGCCTTTCACCAGCACCGCGCGATCCTGGACGGCAACGTCAAGCGCGTGCTGGCCCGCCATGCCGGCATCGCGGGCTGGGCCGGCGATAAAAAGATAGAGACACAGTTATGGCAGCGGGCCGAGACCTTGCTGCCGCAGCGCGATATTGCCGCCTATACCCAGGGGCTGATGGACCTGGGTGCGGAGGTATGCACGCGCAGCAAGCCGAAGTGCGAGGCCTGTCCGGTACGGGAGGATTGTGTGGCACTCCAGTCAGATCGCATCGACGAACTGCCGACGCCGCGCCCGAAGAAGAATGTGCCCGAAAGACACTGCGTCTTCCTGCTACTGCGCCACGGCAATGACATCCTACTGGAAAAACGACCGGGCAGCGGCATCTGGGGCGGGTTGTGGTGTCCGCCGCAATTCGACGACGAGGCCGCGGCAAACGCATGGTGCGCGCAGCATAGCCTGAAAACCGCAGACAGCGAAAAACTGGTGCCATTCACCCACACCTTTACCCATTTCCGGCTGCATATCGCACCGCTACTGCTCGACGTCGACAGCCGGCCGCACCGGGTCGAACAGCCGGGACAGTTGTGGATAGAGACAAACAATGCACTGCAGGCGGCGATTCCGGCGCCGGTGCGGGTAATTCTGGGAAAACTGGAAAAAAGATCAGCCCAGCGCGATCGTGTACAGCGTGACCGGGGCGGCGCTGTTCTTGTCTAGGGCGATACCCGCCTCGATGCCGGCGCGGGCAATGTCTTCCGCCTGCTCGTAGCGCGCATAGGCATGCTGCATCGCACCCAGCGCGAACTCGTGGCCGGAACCGATGGCCCAGAACTGGGTGTACTCGAACACCTCGCGCATCGAATAAACGCCATAAATGCCGCTGGCATTGGCGATCAGCGCAGTGATCTGGCTGGATTCGTAAGGATCTTCCTCATCCTCCTTGGGATTCAGGAAACACTCTTCCTTGAGCAGCGGATGCAGCTTGCGGAAAGTTTCAAAAATCTCCGCCTTGCTGTTAAGCTGCGTCTCCGGCCGCTTGGCCAGCAGGCTGTCCAGCACCAGATGGTGGGCGGCACTGCCGCAAACGCCGATGTGACTGCCGCCGAATTTCAGGATTTTGTCGTGCGAAGCATCCTGCGCCGCAACCAGGCGCGTATTGCCAAAAGTGGTCAGCGTGTCGGCGGCAATCGCGGCAATGCCGTTTTTTCTTACTGCAACAATGGTAGTCATGAAAAATTCCCCTGAAACAGGCCGATTTTACACCGAATGACCTATCGCACGCCGTTCCCCTATCCCGGCGATGCGAGTGCCTGCTTCGCCGCCATCGCCGATCTGCCGTGGGCCATCTGGCTGGACAGTGCCGGGCGCGGGCGCTACGACATCCTGTGCGCCCAACCGGTGGCAACACTGCTCACGCACGGCAATGAGACGATAATCACCAATACCGAGGGCCAACATCGCTCAGACGCAGACCCGTTCGAACTGGTGTGGCAGCAGCTGGGAACGGCGGCCGATCCCGTGCCCGGCATCCCGTTTGCCGGCGGTGCTGCCGGTTACTGGGGCTACGATCTGGCGCGCCGCCTCACATCGTTGCCGCAAACAGCGCAGGATGCCGAACAACTGCCGGAAATGGCGGTGGGCATATACGACTGGGCCGTGGTGATCGACCATCAGGAGCAGACCGCGCAGCTGGTCAGCCATCTGCGCGCACAGGAAACGGAACGGGTATTGCCACACATCCAGGCCCGACTGCAACAGGCCGGAAACCCCGCCCCTGGCGATTTCAAGGTCCACGGAGAAATTCGCTCGAACCTGGCACGCAATGCCTATAAGGACGCCTTCGCCGCGGTACAACGCTACCTGTTCGAGGGCGACTGTTACCAGGTCAATCTGGCCCGGCGCTACGCGGCCAGGGCGGATGGCGATGCATTTCTGGCCTATCTGGAGTTGCGCCGGCTCAGCCCGGCGCCCTATTCCGCGTTCCTCAACCTGCCGCATGCGCAGGTGCTGAGCTCCTCCCCCGAATGTTTCCTGCAGGTACGCGACGGCATGGTGGAAACCCGGCCGATCAAGGGTACCCGGCCAAGGCTGCCCGATCCCGCGGAGGATGCGCGCATGGCCGAAGATTTGAGCAGCCATGACAAGGACCGCGCGGAGAACCTGATGATCGTGGATTTGCTGCGCAACGACCTGGGCAAGAGCTGCGTGACCGGCTCGGTCAGCGTGCCGCAGCTGTTCGAAGTCGAAAGCTATGCCAATGTGCACCACTTGGTCAGCACGGTGACCGGCAGGCTGGCGGCTGACCAGGATGCGCTGTCGCTGCTGCGCAACTGCTTTCCCGGCGGCTCCATCACCGGCGCGCCCAAGCAGCGCGCCATGGAAATCATCGAGCAACTGGAGCCCGACCGGCGCGGCGTATACTGCGGCGCCATCGGCTATGCCGGATTCGACGGTGGCATGGACACCAGTATCGCCATCCGCACCTTGGTCCATTCCGATAACGAAATCTGCTTCTGGGCCGGCGGCGGCATCGTGGCCGACTCCGTCATGGCGGACGAATACCAGGAAACACTGGACAAGGCGTCGGCCATGCTCAAACTGCTGGAACTGTTCGGGGGAAGCAGGGAAAAATAATGGCCAGCTATGCTGGCCATTCGTCCTGGTGGTGATAGGTGGATTTGAACCACCGACCCCAGCATTATGAGTGCTGTGCTCTAACCAACTGAGCTATATCACCGGAAATCTGCGAGAGGCGGCATTCTCCGGATTTGGTGCCTCCTTGTCAATGATGCGGCTCGTCAGCTACAGGGCGCGGCCTTCAATTCGCTGCCCGGGAAACCCTTCTGCAAGGCCACGATCCTGGCCGTCAGCGCGTTGTCAGGGTTCCTGAACACGAATACCGTGAACTTGAGCTTGGCCTGGCGCTCGCCCACCCGGGCGGTTCTCACGCCCTGCTTGTGCAGTCCGTCGAGATGATTCTGGGCCGCCTGCCGGGTCCTGAACACGCCCAGGGAAATTGCGTTATGCCACTTGCCGGATTCCTGCACGATGAAGTAATCGTTCACGCCCAGCGCCTTGAGCTCGGACGCTTTCTTCTTTGCTCTGGCGTGATTGCGCTGCGGCGGCATGTAAACCCAATAACCAGTGTCCTGCTCGACTTCATGCTGCGTCAACTGGTCGCCCAGTTTCATCGCCGTCAGCGCCGTCGTGATACGCGCAAGGTCGTCTCCCGAGAATTCGCCCCATTCCATGCAGACGTCCGGCGTATCCGCCGGGACAGGTTGCGCTACTGCAATGACCGGCGCCGGTTTTGCGGCCTGAGCCGGGGCAGGCGATGCCGCCGGTGTGGGCGCCACCTTTATTTTGTCGGCGTTGAGCGGGGGCTGCGCCTGCAGGTCGCCCTGCGCACCGGTCAACGCGTCACCCCATCGCGCATAGGAAAATAACAATAAATTTGCCAGCAGCAACAGCCAGAACAGAATTCTCATTACTTAGCAGTCCCAATTATCTGTAATCCGCGCAGCACCAGATTGTCCACGCGTTCGTGCGGCAAGCCAAGATGCGGCGCGATGCTGTCCGCCGCACCTCCTGCCAGCAGGCAACGCCCATCCTGTCCGAACAATTCATATTGTGCACGGATGGCACCGCAGGTCGCCTGAATCGCCCCGCTCGCCATGGCATCGGCGGTATTGCAGGGAAACGCACTCCACGCTCCCCTCATGGCATCCAGACCGCTTGTTGCCACCGCCAGGCTTTGCTGCATCAGATCAATGCCGGGCAGAATCAGCCCACCGCGGAATTCGCCGTCCGCTGACAGCACATCCACCGTGGTCGCGGTGCCGCAATGCACGACTAGGCAGGCCGCATGCACATGGTGCCATGCTGCGATCAGCGCCGCCCAGCGGTCGCTGCCGAGTTGTGCCGGCTGCTCGTAGCAGTTACGCACGCCGCATTGCTCCGCCTGCGCCGCAACAAACTCCACCGGCCGTTGCCATGCGGCACAGGCAGCGTGTATCTGCTGTGCCACGTCATCTCCCGCGACATTCGAAACCAGAATTCTAGCCGGCACCGGCAAGGCGGCAAACTGCCGGGCCAGCAGCGCAGCATCGGTCAGTTCCAGCGCGCCCTGCTGCAACCATACCGAATCCCTGGCAAGCGCCCATTTGATGCGGCTGTTGCCGGCATCAATCAGCAGCATGGTCCGTCCTCCTGCGCAGACTGATTTCTCCCGCATTGAAAATCTGCATTCCCAGCGAAGTCTCCACTTGCAACGCACCGTCTTCCGTCACGCCGCGCGCAATACCGTTTACCTGTTTGCCCTCCGGCAGCGACAGCCGTACCGGCTGGTGCTGCAACATGTGACTGCTTTCCCATTCGCCGCGCAGCGCGGCAAAACCGGTGACGGCAAAGCTGCGCAACATGCCACCCAGTTCACGCAATAATACTGCAAGCAGCAGATTGCGGTCCGGCAGCTCATCCGCCAGCATTGCCAGAGAGGCTGCCGGCTGGTCGATATTTTCCGCCAGCGCTGGCGGCAGCGACAGGTTGATGCCGATGCCGATCACTACCGTGCTCGGCCCCAGCATGTCGCCCTGCGCCTCGACCAGGATACCGCCCAGCTTGCCTTGGCCATCGCCGCTGACCACATCATTCGGCCATTTCAGTTGCACACCCGCGACACCCAGTTCGCGCAAGGCGCGGACCAGTACCACGCCCACCGCCAGGCTGAGTCCGGACAATGCCGCCAGCCCGCAGTCGAAGCGCCACAGCAGCGAAAAGGTCAGCGCATTGCCCAGACCGGAATGCCATGTCCGTCCCATCCTGCCGCGTCCGTCACTTTGCCATTCCACCGCCAGCACGGTACCGCCCGGAACCATCCCCTGGCGCGCGCGCTGCAACAGCGAGGTATTGCAGGAAGGTGCGCTATCGAGAATTTCCAGTTGGAATGCTTCCGCCTGTTTGCCCAGGTATTTTGCAATGAGCCGGGCATCCAGCCATTGCGGGGGATTTGCCAGGCGGTAGCCGCGGCCGCGCACGCTGTGCAGCACCAGCCCGTAGTCAGCGACATTCTGCAATGCATTGTGCACGCTGGCACGCGACATTTCGAGCCGCCGCGCCAGCATTTCGCCGGAATGGAATTCCCCATCCGCCAGCAGACGCAGCACGGCGAAGGTCAGGTTTCCAGGGGCGGCGAGCGAAAAGGTCTGCTTCATTGCACCAGGTCATGGTCAACCGTCGGCGCGGACGGATTGAGGAAAGCCATGATTTCTTCCCTGCGCGCCTGCGCATCGCGATAGCCCATGTCAATCAGGGCACGGCAGAACCGCTTTTCCGACAACAAATAGGCCACCAGGTTGGCGCCGCTGCCGCGCATAACGCCAGCCAGGCGCAACAACAGGCGTATGGTCCACGGCAGGTAGCGGGTATGGTGTTCGGCAATCTTTTCCATCGACTGGCTGGGTGTGATGATCAGCACATCGACGTGGTGCAGGCCGAGCTTCTGTTGCGCCTCCTCGGGCATCATGCCCAAGGTGCGGTTGATACGCTGAATGCGCTCCATGTCGATTTCGATGGTATCCAGGAAAATGCTGTTCAGCACATGGCCGCCAACTTGCGCCAGCGAGGGATAGTCGCCAATCTGGCTGCGGCTGGGCCGCTCCTCACCATTCGGTCCAACGCTGATCACCAGCACGCGCGTGGCACCGAGATGCAGGGCGGTACCGATCGGCGCAATCTGGCGCATTGAGCCATCACCAAAATATTCGCGGTTGATGTGCACCGCCGGGAACAGGAACGGAATGGCGGAAGAAGCCATCAGGTGCGCAGTCTCGATACGAGTGGGTATGCCGACGCGGCGTGCGCGGGTCCACGGCCGGATATCGGGAGCGCCTTGGTAGAACGTCACCGACTGACCGGAACCATAGCCGGAAGCGGTGATGCTCAGCGCATGCAGCAAGCCGGCATCGATGCTGGCCTGGATTTTTTCGCACGGCAGGATCTCGTCCAGGAATTCCCCCAGCGGCGTATTGTCCAGCAGCGAAACCCGTTTCAGCCGATTGATGCCAAGCCCGCTCAGCACCAGCCCCGCAACCCAGCGCAGCGTGTTGCTGAACACGCCGATGACGTCGGTACGATAAACATCCTCGACACGGAAATTCCTCCACACGTTGACCAGATATTTAGTGCCTTTGCGAAATTTCCCGGCATGCACGGCCAGCGTGGCCGCATTCAACGCACCGGCCGACGTACCGCAGATGACGGGAAACGGATTTTTCGCGTCGCGCGGCAGAAACTCGGAGATGGCCTTGAGCACGCCCACCTGGTAGGCGGCACGCGCGCCGCCGCCGGTCAGAACCAGCCCCAGCTTGTGATCCGTTCCGGCATCCGCCATGGCCTTATATGTCTCGCGGGTCTGCCTCGGCATGCACCGTCTCCAGCGCATCCCTGAGCGTTTCCTCGGACAGAGCGTTGACGGATTTGGCCAGCACGTCGGCGGCTTCCGCCGTCTCCAGCGACAGGCTGTTCACGTCGGTGTTAGCCACCAGCACGGCCGCCGCGCCCACCACCCGCAGCAAGCCGGTGCGCTCGGCCATCAGCATCTCCAGTTCTTCGCGCAGCATGTCGACTTCCTGCCTGTTCAGATTATCAGCCATCATTGTCCCTTTAATGAGTTCTCGCGCCCGCAACCGCCAGGGCGCTCATGTTGATGATACGTCGCACAGTGGTAGTGCTGGTCATGATGTGCACCGACTTCGCAGCGCCCAGCAATACCGGTCCGATGGTGATGCCGTCACCGGCCAGCACCTTGAGCAGATTGAACGCAATGTTGGCCGCATCCAGGCAGGGCATCACCAGCAGATTGGCATCGCCCGTCAGCCGCGACTGCGGGGATACCAGTGCACGGATCGACGCGGACACCGCCGCATCGCCGTGAATCTCCCCTTCCACCTCCAGCTGCGGTGCCTGTTGCTCCAGCAGTTCGCGCGCACGGCCCATTTTGTGCGCCGATTCATCCTCGAAACTACCGAAATTGGAATGCGACAGCAATGCCACCTTCGGCACAATGCCGAAGCGGCGCACTTCTTCTGCAGCAAGCAGCGTTATTTCGGCAAGCTGCTCCGCCGTCGGATCGAGGTTGACGTGCGTATCGCAAATGAACAACGTGTGCTCTTTCAGCATCAGGATGTTCATCGCCGCGAATACCGATGCGCCCTCGCGCAACCCGATCACTTCGCGCACGTGCTGCAGATGTTCCTGCGGCCGATCACTGGTACCGCACAACATCGCATCCGCCCTGCCCTCGCGCACCATGGTCGCAGCAATCAGCGTGGGATGACGCGCATCGGAGGCGGTATCCACCAATTCAAAATGTTCCCCGGCGCGCAGGTTCAGGCCGAGTTTTCCGATGCGTTGCGCAATCGTCGCGGCATCGCCGACCAGCACCGGTTGCGCGATACCTTCCGCCACCACCGTCTGCACCGCATGCAGTACGCGTTCTTCCGCGCCTTCGGCGTATACCAGACGCTTGGGATGCCGTTTTGCAACGTCGAATACCGGCCGCATCAGCAAGCTGGACTGGTAGACGAAATGCGCGAGCCGTTCGCGATAAGCGGCCATATCGGCAAGCGGTCTTGTCGCCACGCCGCTGTCCATTGCCGCCTGCGCCACGGCAGGCGCCACACGCTTGATCAGGCGCGGATCGAACGGTTTGGGAATCAGATAATTCTCGCCGAATTGCATATCCTCTTCGCCATAAACTTCGGTCACCGCGTGCGAACGCTCCGCACGCGCCAGGTCGGCGATCGCATGCACCGCCGCGCGCTTCATCTCCTCGTTGATCGAGGTGGCACCCACGTCCAGCGCCCCGCGAAAAATATAGGGAAAGCACAGCGCATTGTTGACCTGGTTGGGATAGTCGGAACGCCCGGTCGCCAGTATCGCATCCGGCCGCACTTCCATGGCCAGGTGCGGCAGGATCTCCGGATGCGGATTCGCCAGCGCGAAGATCAGCGGCCGCGGCGCCATCTGCTTCACCATTTCCTGCTTCAGCACACTACCGGCAGACAATCCCAGGAACACATCCGCACCGGCAATGACCTCGCCCAGCGTACGCGCGCCGGTTTCGACCGCATAGCGCGCCTTGTTGGCATCCATTTCTTCGCCACGCCCCTTGTACACCACACCCTTGATATCAGTGACGATGATGTTTCCCATGCGCACACCGAGGCTGACCAGTATGTCGAGGCAGGCCAGTGCCGCGGCACCCGCGCCGGACACGACCAGCTTGATGTCCGCGATGTCCTTGTCGACAACCTTGAGACCATTGAGCAACGCAGCGCCGACGATAATCGCCGTCCCGTGCTGATCATCGTGGAATACCGGGACGTTCATGCGTTCGCGCAGCTTGCGCTCGATCAGGAAACATTCCGGGGCCTTGATGTCCTCGAGATTGATGCCGCCGAAGGTCGGTTCCAGCGCAGCCACGATGTCGACGAATTTATCCGGGTCGGACTCGTCGATCTCGATGTCGAACACATCGATATTAGCAAATTTCTTGAACAGCACACCCTTGCCTTCCATCACCGGCTTGCCGGCAAGCGGCCCGATGTTGCCGAGGCCGAGCACGGCGGTGCCGTTGGAAATCACCGCCACGAGATTGCCGCGCGCGGTCAGGTTGCGTGCTTCGGCAGGATCGCGCACGATTTCCTCGCAGGCCGCCGCCACGCCGGGCGAATAGGCCAGCGCCAGGTCGCGCTGGGTCTGCATGGGCTTGCTGGGAACGACGGAAATCTTGCCTGGATCCGGCTGGCGATGGTATTGCAGCGCCGCCTGGCGCAGTTGTTCGTCCATGATTCTGCGAAACTTTCTTAAGCGTCGGGTAACTTTTGGATTATACCTTAGGGCAAGTACGATGAATTCACGGGGAGCCGCGCCCGCCACAAAAACCGTCGCCATGGCGGCGGGGACATTTTGCTATAATGCCCGGCTTTTTGAACTTAATCAGGCAGTTTTAATCACATTCCGCATGAAACGAATCGAGCTTGCAGGCAGCGAACATGCCGTCCTGTTGATCCATGGCCTGCAGGGTGTTCCCACCGAAATGCAAACTCTCGCCAAACGCCTTCACAAGGCGGGCTATACCGTACGCGTGCCGCACTTCAGAGGTTATGGTTTCATGGAAGGCGATACCGCGCACTCGGTCACCACCTGGCAAGACTGGCACAAACAGGTGATGGCCGAACTGCGCGACCTGCAGCAGCAATATGCAACCGTTTCCGTCGGCGGGCTGTGTATCGGCGCCGTGCTGGCATTGAGTGCGGCGGCGGAAACCGGCGGCGAAATCAGCGGCCTGTCGCTGCTCTCCACTACACTGTATTACGATGGCTGGAGCATTCCCTGGTACCGCTTCATGCTACCGCTCGGCTACTACACGCCGTTCCGTTACCTTTACGCATACAGGGAACGCGAACCGTTCGGCCTGAAGAACGAACAACTGCGGCGCTGGGTGGCGCGCGAAATGAGCCACAAGACCTCCTCCATCGCCGGCGCCTCCAACCTGACGCTGCCTGCGATTCACGAAGGCGAGCTGCTGATCAAGTCGGTCAAACGCCGGCTACCGCAGGTGACAACCCCGACACTGGTCATCCATGCCGTGGATGACGATGTCTCGACCCCGCGCAGTGCCGACTTCGTAACTAGTTACATCGGGGCCGACCATGTGCACAAGGTATTGCTGCACAACAGCTACCACATGATCACCATGGACAACGAGCGCGAACTGGTTGCCGACGAGACCATCAAATTCTTCAATGACCTCACCGGAACGGGCTCTCCCGGACACGATGCGGAGCAGCCCCCTGTGGTATCATCCAGCCCGCATCTGAGCCTTGTTCACGCCGCATAACCCGGGTTATAAAGCCCGCGAATCAGGGAAATACATGAGCACTCTACAAACCATACAGCGCATGATGGCCGAGCAGTTTGAACTGGAGGAAGACAAGCTGACTCCGGATGCCGAACTGGAAGCGTTGGGCCTGGATTCCCTGTCGGTGATCGAATTCATGTTCAACATCGAGGATGAATTCAACATCAAGTTGCCGGACGAACGAGTCGAACTGAAGACCATCCAGGATATCGCCAGTGTCGTCGACCGCCTGATTGCAGAACAAGGCGCCGCCAAGTAGCCTCATGGCTCGTCGCGTAGTTATCACCGGGCTGGGCATCATCTCCCCGGTCGGCAAGAATCCCACTGAATTTTTCGACAACCTGATGGCCGGGCGTTCCGGCGTCAAGCGCCTGCAGACCGATTTCATCGACAAGCTGTCCATCCGCATCGGCGCACCGGTGCCGGACTACAATCCCGCCGATTATTTCTCCCGAATTCAGCTTTCAGGCATCGAGCGTTTCAACCAGTTCGCACTGATCGCGGCAAAACAGGCGGTGGCCGATGCGCAGCTCGAAATCGCCGAACATGAACGCACGCGTGCCGGCGTGACCATGGGCACCGGCATGGGTGGCGCCGGCAGCATGGAAGACGGCTATATCGAGATCTTCCAGCGCGAGATTCCGCGCGTGAAACCTTTGACCGTGCTGCTAACGATGAACAACGCAGCCGCCTCGCACATTTCAATCAACTACGGCCTGCGGGGGCCTAATGTTACCTATTCCACGGCCTGCTCATCCTCGGCCATCGCCATCGGCGAGGCCTACCGCCAGATCAGGGACGGCTACGCCGACGTGATGCTGGCAGGCGGTTCCGAGGCATTACTCACACACGGCGCGATGAAGGCCTGGGAAGCACTGCGCACGCTCGCACTCGAAGATGAACAGGACGCATCCGCTTCGTGCAAGCCGTTCTCGAAGGACCGCACCGGCCTCGTGCTTGGCGAAGGCGCAGCGGTTCTGGTTCTGGAAGATGCAGAACGCGCAATCAAGCGCGGCGCACGCATCCATGCGGAAATCGTCGGCTACGACAGCTCTTCCGATGCAAGCCACATCACCAAACCCGACGCGGCCGGCCAGACACGCGCAATCACCAGCGCACTGTGCAGCGCCAATCTGCAACCGCAGGACATCGACTACATCAATGCGCACGGCACAGCCACCATGGTCGGCGACGTGCAGGAAACGCTGGCAATCAAGCAGGTATTCGGCGAGCATGCCAGCCGTATTCCGGTCAGCTCGACCAAATCGATGCACGGCCATCTGATGGGCGCGACCGGCGCGGTCGAGTTCATGGCCGCGCTGCTCGCGCTCCAGCACAATGCGATCCCGCCAACCATCAACCTGTATCAACCCGATCCCGAGTGCGATCTCGACTACGTGCCCAACGCAGGCCGGCGCAACGTCGAACTCGACACTGTGATGTCGAACTCGTTCGCTTTCGGCGGCAGTAATGCCGTACTGATTGCGCGACGCTTCAGCGGCTGATTGCGCCGAACGTTTTCTGCAGCCGTTTCACCGATACGATTACCGGCGTTTTCAATTCCTGCGCAAACAGCGACACGCGCAGTTCCTGCAGCAGCCAGCCGAAATCTTCCAGTTGCGCATCGTATTCACCTTGCTGCGCGGACAGCTTGCGTTGCCATTGCTGCTGCAGCGGCAGCAGTTGCGCAAGCTGCTGTGCATCGCGCGACGGATTTTCGCGCAGCTTGTCGAGCCGTATGTTGATCGCCTTCAGGTAGCGCGGCAGGTGCTGCAGCCGCTCGTATGGCGTGCTCGCGATCCATTCCCTGCCAAGCAGCCATTCGAGCTGCTGCTTGATGTCCTGCGTAGCCTGGCCGTGCGTGTTAAACCCCGGCAATGCTTTCTGCAATGCGTGGTATTCCGCGAGCACCGCACCAACCAGTCGTGCGATTTCCTGTCCTACGAGATTCAAACGCGCCTTTGCCTCCTTTGCGCGCGCAGAAAATTCCTTCTCGTTTGCAGGCCACGGCTCCATCAGGCAGCAGCGCTCGAAAGTCACGGCCAGGATCTGGCGCTGCAGGTCCTGCACATTGCCGAACGGCAGGAACAGCATGCCGAGTTTTTGCACATCGGGCAGGTTCTTTTCGAGGTATTTGACCTGTTGCTTGAGCGCCAGCATGAACAGCCGCGCCAGCCCTTTGCGCTGCACCGTCTGCGCTTCCTCGCGCGTATCGAAATTACGCAGCGTGACCGCATCGCCTTCGTCGTGCAGCGCATTGAATACGGTGATGGTGTGGCCGGCGCGTTGTTGTTGCGTGGTTTCCTCGAACCTGCCGAAGGCCCATGTAGTGTGGCGTTCAGCCGGCTGCGCTGGTTCGGTCGCAACCCTGCCTTTGGCCGCCGATTTTTCTGTAGCGGCTTTCGGTGCCCACTCCGCGCGCAGCTGCGCGAAATTGCGCGACATGCCGAGCTGGCGGCCGTGCTCGTCGATTACGCGGAAATTCATGGTCAGGTGCGGCGGCAGTTGTTCCAGGCGAAACGCATCAAGCGGCGTATCGAGCTGCTTTTTCTCACGAATGAAACGCACGAGCGCCTGCAGCAGCGGTGTATCCGATGGCTGCGCTGCAGCACAGAATGCGGCCGCAAACTCGGGCAGCGGCACGAGGTGGCGGCGCAGTCTCTGTGGTAGCGTCTTGAGCAGCCGTGCGACCTTGTCCTCGAGCAGGCCGGGCACGAGGTATTCGCAACGCGCGATGGAAACCTGATTCAGCAACGGTTGCGGCGCGGTCAACGTCACGCCGTCGTCCTTCTGGCCCGGCGCAAAGTGGTAGGCAAGCGCGTAACTCACGCCGTTCATCTCGAGCTGTGGCGGAAACTGGTCGGTGGTAATGCCGGCCGCCTCATGACGCATCAGGTCGTCCTTCTTCAGGAACAGAAATTTCGGATCGTCACGCTCGGCCTGCTTGCGCCAATGCTCGAATGCCGCGCCGTTATGGATACCTTCCGGCACACGGCTGTCATAGAACGCGTAAATCAACTCGTCGTCCACCAATACGTCGGGCCTGCGCGACTTGTGTTCGAGCGCCTCGATATCGCGGATCAGCTTGCGGTTGTGCGCAAAGAACGGTGCATGAGTGTTGAATTCTCCGTCCACCAGCGCCTGGCGAATGAATACCTCGCGTGCCTCTTCCGGATTCATCGGACCGTAGTGCACGCGCTTTTTCGGGTTGATGACCAAACCATACAGCGTGCTGCGCTCCCACGCCGCGACCTGGGCGGCCTTCTTTTCCCAGTGCGGGTCGTAATAGTGCCGCTTGATCAGGTGGGCGCCCACTTCCTCCAGCCACTGCGGCTCTATGCGCGCCACACAGCGAGCATAGAGTTTGCGGGTCTCGGTCAGCTCGGCCGCCAACACCCATTTCGACCCCTTCCTGGCAAGCACAGAGTTCGGCACAAGGAAGAACTTGATGCCGCGCGCGCCGAGGTAATGCATGTCTTCCACACTTTTCATGCCAATGTTGCCGAGCAGGCCGGTAAGCAGCGCCTTGTGGATGCGTGCATACAGGTCCTGTGCCATCGTTCCGCCATCCACCTCCTTGCCATGGGAGCGCAGCATGCCCATCTCCAGCATCATTGCATGCAGTTGCTGATAAAGATCATGCCATTCGCGCAATCGCAAGGGCGAGAGAAAGTGCTCGCGGCACAGCGTGGCGAGCTGGCGATTCGATTTCTTGTGCTGCACCGCCTGGCGGAACCAGGCCCAGATTTTAAGGTAAGCAAGGAAGTCCGAGCGCACATCGCTGAAGCGCTGGTGCGCGGCATCGGCCGCTTCGCGCCGTTCCTGCGGCCGCTCGCGCGGATCCTGCAATGACAGTGCACTCGCGATGACGAGAATTTCGGACAGGCACTGGTACTGTTTGCCAGCCAGCAGCAGACGCGCAATCCGAGGATCAAGCGGCAGCCGGGCGAGCTCGCGGCCAAGCGCAGTCAGCTCGCGCGCTTCGTCGATCGCACCGAGTTCGGCAAGCAACTGGTAGCCGTCGGCAATCGCGCGTGAACCCGGAACCTCGATGAATGGGAACTGGTCGACCTCGCCGAGTTTGAGTGCGGCCATGCGCAGGATCACCGTCGCCAGCGATACGCGAAAGATTTCCGCATCGGCGTAGGCAGGGCGCTGGGCGAATTCGTCTTCCTCGTACAACCGGATGCAAATACCGTTCATCACGCGGCCACAGCGCCCCGCACGCTGATTGGCGGCGGCCTGCGCAATCTTCTCGATGTGCAGCTGTTCGACCCTCTGGCGAATGCTGTAGCGGTTGATGCGCGCCAGCCCGGTGTCAATGACATAGCCGATGTTGGGCACGGTCAGCGAGGTTTCTGCGACATTGGTAGCAAGCACAATGCGGCGCACGCCTGAAGCCGGCCTGAACACGCGATCCTGTTCGACTGCCGACAAGCGCGAAAAAAGCGGCAGGATTTCCACACCCTTGGGATGGTGCTTGCGCAATGCCTCGGCGGTCTCGCGGATTTCGCGTTCGCCCGGCAGAAATACGAGCACGTCGCCTCTGAGTCCTCCAGCCGAGATTTCGTCGAGCGCACCGCAAATCGCCTGCGGCATATCCTCGACTTCGCCCTCATCATTCTCCTGCGGCGGACGGTAGCGAACCTCGACGGGATAACTGCGCCCCGACACCTGCAGCACCGGCGCGCCGTTGAAATGTTTCGAGAAGCGTTCCGCATCAAGCGTGGCCGAGGTAATGATGAGCTTTAGCTCAGGCCGGCGCGGCAGTATCTGCTTCAGGCAGCCGAGCAAAAAGTCGATGTTGAGCGAACGTTCGTGCGCCTCGTCGATGATGACGGTATCGTATTTCTTCAGCAACGGATCACCCTGCATCTCTGCCAGCAGGATGCCATCGGTCATCAGCTTGATGCAGGTATCGGGCGATACCTTGTCGTTGAAGCGGATCTTGTAGCCGACCGCACCGCCGAGTTCGGACTTGAGTTCGTATGCGATGCGCACCGCGACCGAGCGCGCGGCCACGCGGCGCGGCTGGGTGTGGCCGATCATGCCTTCGACACCGCGACCGATGGACAGGCAGATTTTCGGCAACTGCGTGGTCTTGCCGGAACCGGTTTCGCCGCAGACGATCACCACCTGGTTGCGGGAAATGGCTTCGGCCAGTTCTTCGCGCTTTGCCACTACCGGCAGGTCGGCCGGATATTCGATTGGGTGCAGTCGTTCGATGCGCGCCGCGCGGCGCGCCTGCGGGGAATTAGCGGGGTAAGTCATGGAGTGCGATTACCGCAACACGCTAAAATTGCTTAGGCAATCCAGCCTGCTTCAATACCGCATTAGCAGTGTGACGGGATTTAATCTTGCTATCTACAGGAAAACGAACTTGTGTGATCGGGCTGAACCAGATTTCGTGGTCACCTTTACCCTGCCTTTCAAATCTGCAACCCGCCTGCAACAACAACGTTTTCAGCTGTTCAGTAAAACTTTCCATCAGGCCGCTTGGCGATGGGCCACATCAAAGCGACGCGTAAACAACTCAAATGGCATTGACTCGCCATCTGGATAACCATTAGCGTCCAGCAACTCCGGGATCAATATGTGCAGCTTTGCAAGCAACGCCTCTGTTGTGTCCGCTTCGGCAACCAAACCCGGAACGTCATCGCTGGTGGCTACCCAGACTTCAGCTTCCTCATCCCATTCTGCGCGTATAAATAACGCCTTCATTACAACCTCCTTTAATCCGGCGATAGGTGCAAGTCTAGCAAATACACAATATCCGGGTACAAAAAACAGTGGGGCCGACGCCTGTCGATTATGCATCACCAACGAAGCTGCGCGATGGCCCGCGCCAATTCTTCGCGCCGCGCCACCACCGGTAGTTCGGCCGGATACTCGATCGAGTGCAGGCGTTTAATGCGTGCCACACGCAGCGCCTGTGGAGAATTGGCGGGGTGATTCATGGGCGGCGATTGTACCTGAAACGCCGGGCCAGCCTGAGTTTGGCCTAGGGAATGATAATTTCCTGCAACGGACCGAGGTATTTCTCGAAGCGCTTCCAGCGCCCGACCGAAGCGGAATAAATCGGCTTGCGCACCTGGCTCAGGCTTGCCGTCCGCACGGCGCGCCGGTTTTCGTAAAACCTGAGGCAGGCATCGTCCCAGGGCAGCCCCAGGTAATCCAGCATGCGCCTTGCTTCACTCTCCAGATCGGACACGACATCTTCGTAACGCACATTGAGTATGCGCCCCGCCGGCAGGACATCATGCCAATACTCCATCAACCTTGCATAACGCAAATAGTGCCGTCCCAGCGTTTCCAGGTCATAAGAGAAATCATTCTGCTCTTTGAATAAGGTGGCATAACAGGAAAAACAGGTGTCCATTGGATCGCGCATTGCATGGATGATCTTCGCATTGGGCAGCATCAGGTGGATCAACCCAAGATAGCGATAGTTGGGTGGCATCTTGTCACTAATATAGTGGAAATCCGGTGCAAGCCTCCATGTCTTCTCCAGATAATCCTGCCCCATTTCGCGAAACGATGACAGCAAGGAACCCCAAGCGGACGAGTCGCCCTGAATCGATCCTGCATGCTGCACGATGCCATGCAGTGTTTCCATTTCCCCGGCTCCGAAGACTGCCGGATGACTGGCAAGTACCTGTTCGATCAGCGTCGTACCGGAACGCGGCATGCCCACAATAAACACGGGCACACGGTCGTCTGGCAACGCGTCAAGTGAACCGGAAGCCTTGGCACATTTTGCGAACAGATCCGCAGTAAAAAACGAGGTGATTTTGTCCACCACTTCATTTTCCACACGATCATCGTACGAGGACAAGGAGCGATAAAGACGATTGCCTTCCAAATAGGCATTAAAGCCCTCGTCGAACCGGCCCATTTTTTCCAGTACCTTGCCCATGGCGAAGCCAAGATCTACCCGGCCGGCAGGAGACAGCTGTTCACGGCGTTCATAAAGCGCGCACAACTGGCCGAATCCCGGGTCATGTTCATCGTAACTGCCAAGTGTTGAAAGCATTACGTGGGATGGCAGGTGATTGGCGTCCAGCTTGAGTGCCTGCTTGAGGCTCTCTTCAGCCTCGGCCAGTAATCCCCGGTCCATTAGCACGGAAGCCCGGTAGGTATGGGCATCCACCCAGTCAGGGTCAAGCGCTATAACCTGGTCAAAACTCGCAAGAGCCTCTTCGTTGCGTCCCATATCCTGCAATGTCAAACCGCGATTGAAGTGTATGTCCGCGCGCAACGGCACGACAGCAAGCGCCTTGTCGTAGCAGGCCAGCGCCTCATCATGTCTTTTTAACTCCCTGAGGGAATTGCCCTGATTGACATAAGCATCGGCATAGTCCGGCCTGAGGGATATTGCCCGACCATAACTCGCCACCGCCTCCTCGTAGCGTGCCATGTCGTGCAGTGTGTTGCCCCGGTTGAAGTGGGCACCTGTATAGTTGGGAACCAGGGCAATCGCCTGATCGAACCTTGCCAGGGCCTCCTTCAGCTTTCCCTGAAGCTGCAGTGAATAACCCAGATTGTTCAACACGTCCGGCTGGACAGGATTGATGTCCAGCGACGATGCCATCAGCTTGATCCCCTCCTCCGCATCGCCCTGCTGGATGCGGGCCAGTCCCAGCATGCTCAAGGCGCGCACATTCCCCCTATCGTAAGCAAGAACTTTCCGATAGAGCGACTCCGCGCCTCCTGCGTCCCCGGACTGGTGCAAGACGAACGCCTGGCGCAATAACTCGGCAACGTTTCCCATGGGTATTGCAAAAACACTTCGGCCAAACTCGATCGCTACGAAAAACATTCATACAAATAATATTGCATGAAATGTACCGTTGAATCTTAACGTATTTTGCAATGCACGCAAAAGAAACTGCCGGGAATTATCCATAGCACGACCAGCCGGAAACAAATCCGGTATGGCCGCAATGGATGAGTAATAGCCGAGACAGGGAGTGTCCCGGCCAGATCTTATGAAGTACCCAGTTCGAGGAGGCTATCTTTTAGTGGCCCCAGATGCTTTTCGAAGTGCTTCCAGCGTGCCACCGAACTGGAATAAATAGGCTGGCGCACCTGATTGACGCTGGCAGTGGAAACCGTGCGCCGGGTCTCGTAAAACCTGAGACAAGCCGGATCCCAGGGCAACCCGAGATATTCCAGCAGGCGCCGCACCTCGTTTTCCGATTCAGCCACGATATCTTCGTAGTTCAATTCATGAATTTTTTCCGCCGGCAACACGTTGCGCCAGTGTTCCATCATGCGGCGATAACGCAGGTAGTACCTTCCCAACATGCCCTGATCGTAGCTATAGTTGTGGCCGCGATTAAAATTGGTTGCGTAACAGGAAAAGCATGTATCCATCGGATCGCGGACCGCATGAATGATTTTTGCATGAGGAAGCATCAGATGGATCAACCCCAGAGAGCGAAAGTTTCCAGGCATCTTGTCCGTGATGAAATGCACATCCGGCGCCTGACTCCAAATGCGCGCCAGGTACTCCTGTCCGATTTCGCGCAGCCGCAGCAACGACTCCTTCATACCCATGTCTGATGTACGCATGGCGTCATGCGCCTGACGGGAAGCTTCATTGATCGCCTCAAGTTCGCCGGCACCATGCACCGCCGGATGGCTGGCAAGTATCTGTTCGATCAGCGTCGTGCCGGAACGCGGCATGCCTACAATAAACACCGGAACCCGTTCGCCCGATAGCGGTGGCAGTTCGGCAGAAAGCGCCTGGCACTCCTCGAACAATTCGCGGGTGTATAGTTTGCAGGTATTGTCCAGCAACTGATCTTCCGCACTTTCGTCGAACGGATTGCTGGTATAGCGCAAGCGGTTCCCCTCTTCATAGGCAGCAAAAGCCTCTTCATAGCGCTTCATTTTTTCCAGGACCTGACCCATGGCAAAATCCAGGGCGATCCTGTCCGCCTGCGGCCTCATATCGCGTTTTTCATAGAGCGACTGCAGTTGCTCGAACAGCGCTTTGTCTCGAGCATAATGATTGAGCGTGGCCAGGTTGAGAAAGGCCGCCACGCATTCCGGGTCGGCCTCGATGGCACGAAGCAGGATGGCGGTAGCTTCCTCATTGCCGCCGGCCTCCATGGCCAGGATTCCCAGCCCAACCAAGGCGGCAGTATGGT
>Ga0102953_1000246_pt1 | contig 39200 bp, 33 predicted proteins | sample SalPon2A_C_D2_MG_FD_78509 | JGI IMG/M metagenome (GOLD analysis project Ga0102953, IMG submission 78509) | Soil microbial communities from South San Francisco under conditions of wetland restoration - Salt Pond MetaG R2A_C_D2_MG | ecosystem: Environmental > Terrestrial > Soil > Wetlands | place... | reverse complement strand
GTGAAGCGGTAGGTGGTGTTCTCCAGGTCCTTGTCCTTGACCAGCACGCCCTGGAAGGCCTCCGGATTGAAGCGGAAGGTGGTGCAGCCCTTCAGGCCCTTGTCGTAGGCGTAGAGGTAGATGTCCTTGAAGTCCTCGTAGTCGAAGTCCGTCGGCACGTTGGCGGTCTTGGAGATCGATGAGTCCACCCATTTCTGCGCGGCGGCCTGGATATCCACGTGCTGCTTGGGCGTCACCTCGTCGGCGCTGATGAAGTAGTCCGGCAGCTTTTCGTCCTCGGCTTCGGAGAACGGCATGGCCTGCTGGTTGATCAGCTCGCGGTAGGCCAGCAGCTCGAAGGAGAATACATCCACCTTCTCCTTGGACTTCTTGCCCTCGCGGATGACGTTGCGCGCATAGTGGTGCGCGAAGCTCGGCTCGATGCCGTTGGAGGCATTATTGGCCAGGGAGAGCGAAATCGTTCCGGTCGGCGCGATCGAGGAATGATGCGTGAAGCGGCAGCCTTCCTCCTCCAGTGCCTTGAGCATGGCGGCATCCTCGGCATTGCCGGTGTGCGCGAACTTTTGCAGGTAGCGCGAGTAGCGCGCCCACAGGATGCGGCCCTTGAGCTTGTCGCCCACGCGGATGCCATCCTCGGCCAGCTCCGGGCGCTTGAGCATCATCTCGGCGGTTACCTCGAAATCCTTGTCCATCACCGGCGCTGCGCCCTTCTCGCGGGCCAGCTCGACGCCGGTGGCAAAGCCGGTGCGGGCCATTTCATAGGCCACCTGCTCGGTGAAGGTCAGCGACTCGGGCGAGCCGTACGGCGTGCGCATCATGGTCAGTGTCGAGCCCAGGCCGAGGAAGCCCATGCCGTGGCGGCGCTTGGAGAGAATCTCGTCGCGCTGTTTGGAAAGCGGCAGGCCGTTGATTTCCACCACGTTGTCCAGCATGCGGGTGAATACCGCGACCACCTCGCGGAACAGGTCCCAGTCGAAGTGCGCCTGTTCGGTGAACGGATGGCTGACGAACTTGGTCAGGTTCACGCTGCCCAGCAGGCAGGCGCCATAGGGCGGCAGCGGCTGCTCGCCGCACGGGTTGGTGGCGCGGATGTCCTCGCAGAACCAGTTGTTGTTCATGGTGTTCACTTCGTCGATCAGGATGAAGCCCGGCTCGGCGTAGTCGTAGGTGGAGGCCATGATGACATCCCACAGGCGGCGGGCGCGGATGGTCTTGTACACGCGGCAGGCGGTGCGGCCCTCGTCGTCCTTCAGGTAGTTGCCGTTGCCGGCCGGCCAGTGGCGCCAGACGATACGGGTTTCCTCGTCCTCCACCTCGCTGGCGTTGGCCGGGAACACCAGGTCCCAGTCGGCATCTTCCTTCACCGCTTCCATGAAGTCGGCGGTGATCAGGCAGGACAGGTTGAACTGGCGCAGGCGCCCGTCCTCACGCTTGGCGCGGATGAAGTCCATCACGTCCGGGTGCGAGATGTCGAAGGTGCCCATCTGGGCGCCGCGGCGGCCGCCTGCGGAGGAAACGGTGAAGCACATCTTGTCGAAGATATCCATGAAGGACAGCGGGCCGGAGGTGTAGGCGCCGGCACCGGACACGTAGGCGCCTTTCGGGCGCAGCGTGGAGAATTCATAGCCGATGCCGCAGCCGGCTTTCAGGGTCAGGCCGGCCTCGTGCACCATGGACAGGATACCGTTCATCGAATCGGGAACCTGGCCGGATACCGTGCAGTTGATGGTGGAGGTGGCCGGCTTGTGCTCGTGCGCGCCGGCATTGGAGGTGATGCGGCCGGCCGGGATGGCGCCGTACTGCAGGGCCCAGGTGAAGCGCTCGTACCATTCGTCGCGCTTGTCCTCTTCCTCGACATCGGCCAGTGCACGGGCCACGCGGGCATAGGTGTCGGCGATGCTCTGGTCGACGGCATGGCCGTGCTTGTCCTTCAGGCGGTATTTCTTGTCCCAGATGTCCTCGCTGGCCGGCTGCATGGGGATTTCCGCTGCGGCATGTTCGTGGCGTGGCTCCTGTTCTTTCTGTGCGGTGTTGCCATGTTTGATATCAGCCAGGTTCATGTTCGGCTTCCTCCCGATTTGTCGTAGATCTGATGAATGCAGCGGACCGGTGTTGCCTGCGGTCCGGGCGCCCTCTTTCACCCCTGTTGCGCTCGCCGGCACGGTTGCACGACGCGCGTCGGCAAACCTTAGAACACTATATATTGGGAGTCAATGATTTCATCAACACGATTGGTAGCGGTTTGCCCCCACAATGTATACACCGTTTATCCACAGCTTGTTCCGCTTCCGCAGGCCTTGCCACGCAGGCCCTGAGCTGCGATCGGAGGGCGCAGCTTGTGGTTGGAGGGTGGCAGTGGGGCTGCTACGATTGCGCGCATGGTAGGGAAGTCATGAGCAATCAACAGACAAACGACGAAGCAGCCCGTACGCATTTCGGATTCGAGACGGTCAGCGGCAGCGAGAAGCGCAACCGGGTGATGGGTGTGTTTTCCTCGGTGGCCGGCAAATACGACCTGATGAACGATCTGATGAGCGGGGGCATGCACCGATTGTGGAAGCGGCGCATGTTTTCGGCCGCGGCGGTGCGTCCCGATGCGCGTGTGCTGGATGTGGCGGCCGGTTCCGGCGATATCGCCATCGGCCTGCTGGGGAAGATGGATGCAATAGGTGCGGCTGACGGCCGCGTGGTGCTGACCGACCTGAACGGCCCGATGCTGGCCGAGGGCGCGCGCCGCGTGGTGGATCACGGCCTGTTGCCGGGACGCGCGGACTGCATCCAGTCCGACGGCACGAAGCTGGCCTTTGCCGACAACTCTTTCGATGTGGTGTCCATTGCCTTCGGAATCCGCAACTTCGTGGATATCGAGGCGGGTCTTGCCGAGTTTCGCCGCGTACTCAAGCCCGGTGGCCAGTTCATCTGCCTGGAGTTCTCCCGGCCGGCGCTGCCGCTGCTGGATGTGATCTACGATGCCTATTCATTTAATATGATTCCGATGCTGGGGGAGTGGGTCACCGGGGACAGGGCCTCCTACCAGTATCTGGTCGAATCCATCCGTCGTTTTCCGGATCAGCAACGATTCGCCAGGCTGATCGAATGGGCCGGCTTCGATCTGGTGCGCTACGAGAATATGACCGGCGGCGTGGTGGCCTTGCACCGGGGATATAAAATCGCATGAGCCTGATGTTTCTTCCCCTCCGATTGATTCCCGGACCCGTGCAGGCCGTCGTGCTGGGCACGGTGCTGGATCTGTTCTTCTCCCGTCGCGACGATCTGGCCGAGCTGCTCGATGCGCTGGACGGCAAGGTGTACCTGATCCATGTGCGCGATACCGGCATGGACTTTTATATGGGCTTCAAGGCCGGCCGCCCGTGGGTGCACAGCAGCAGCCATCTGGAGCCGGATGTGCGCATCGATGCCACCACGGCCGGCTTTGCCCGCCTGTGCTTTGCCCATGAGGAGCCCGACGACCTGGTGTTTCAGCAGGTGCTGAAGCTTTCCGGCGATTCCGAGGCCATGCTGCGTTTCAAGAAGTTGCTGGCGGCGGCCGATATCGATTGGGAGCGTGAGCTGCGCAACGGCTTCGGCGAATATTTCGGCAGTCGGGTGGCGCAGGCGGCGAAAAAGCTGATCGATCTGGAAGGCAGGGCCTCCGATGCGCTGCATGATGCCGTGACGCAGTGCCTGAAGGATATGGACGTGCCCGATGAGGCGCGCCTGGGTGAATGGCAGGCCGGGGTGGAAGATGCTACCCGTCGCCTGAGTCGCATGAAGGGCAAGCTGACCCGTCTGGAGCACAGGCTGGACGCGGCGCAGGCCTCCTCATCCGGGGGCAGATCCTGAATCTGCTGCGCTACGGCGGTGGCACCCTCAGGCAGGGTTGGCGCCTGCTCGTTATCACCCACCTTCTGACCTCGCACGGCATGGGCGCGCTGGCCGTTCGCCTGCATCTTTTCCGCCCCTATGCCTGGTTGATGCGCATCTTCATGGGCGGCGAGGTGTCGCCGAATTTCGGCGTGCAGCTGCGCCTGGTTCTGGAGAAGCTGGGCCCGACCTTCATCAAGTTCGGACAGATGCTGTCGACGCGTGTCGACCTGCTTCCGATGGAGGTGGCGCTGGAGCTGAAGAAGCTGCAGGACGCGGTGCCACCCGAGTCGTTTGCGACCGTCAGGCGCCTGCTTGAGGTGGAGTTTAAAAGGCCATTGACCGGTGAGGGCGGTGCCTTCGCCGCCTTCGATGAAGAGCCTGTTGCCGCGGCATCCATTGCGCAGGTGCACTTCGCGGAGCTGGACGATGGTCGCAAGGTGGCCGTCAAGGTGCGCCGTCCGGGTATCGACAGGGTGATCGACGCCGACCTCTCCCTGCTTGCCTTGCTGGCCAGCCTGTTCGACCGCTATGTGCCGGAATACCGCCGGCTCAAGGCGCCGCAGGTGGTCGAGGAGTTCGGCACCACCATCAGGGGTGAGCTGAACCTGCGCGCCGAAGCCGCGCATGCCTCGCGCTTTGCCGAGAACCTGGCGGATGTCGAGGGCGTGTCTGTCCCGCAGGTGATCTGGGACTACACGCACAGCGGTGTGCTGACCACCGAGCGGATTTCCGGAATCTCGATCGATGAGGTGGCGGCGCTTCAGTCCTCCGGTCACGATACGCTGGCCCTGTGTGAAAGGGCTGCCACGCTATTCTTCCATATGGCCTTCGTGGACGGCTATTTCCATGCCGATATGCACCCGGGCAACCTGTTCGTGTCCGATGCCGGGGATATTATCCTGGTGGACTTCGGCATCGTCGGCCGGCTGGATATGAACAGCCGGCTTTACCTGGCCGAAATGCTGCTCGCCTTCCTCAAGCGCGACTACCTGCGTGCCGCCGAGGTGCACCTGGAGGCCGGTTATGTGCCGGAAAGCACCGACATGTCGGCCTTTGCCGATGCGCTGCGCGAGATCGCCGAGCCGATCTTCAACCGCCCGCTGGCCGATATTTCTCTGGCCGAGTTGCTGTTCTGTATGTTCGCGGTCACCGAGCGCTTCCAGATGGAGACCCAGCCGCAGTTGCTGCTGTTGCAGAAAACCATGGTGGTGATCGAGGGCGTGGCCCGCGAGTTGGCAGACAAGGCCAACATCTGGGAGCTGGCCCGTCCGCTGGTCAGCGAGTGGGTGGGCCAGCATCTCGGGCCGACGGGGCGCCTGCAGCGTGCGGCCAGCGAGGCGCGGCATGGGATCGATGCCTGGCTGCGCCTGCCTTCGCGTATCGACCGGGCACTGGCCGACAAGGATGGCAGCGTGTTCATGCCGCAGTTTCCAACCGCCCCGATGTGGCAGAAGTTTGTCGGCATCGCCCTGCTGAGCGGCGGCACGGCTGCCCTGGTGTTGCAACCCGGCGGTGCATGGTGGCTGTCGCTCGGGGTACTCGGGGTGGTGCTCGGCGCGGCCTTGCTGCTTCGCCGCTGATTCGAGGTGACGGATTGTCGGGCGTCCGGTCGGGCGGTCGAAAACGGCCTGCTTTGCTTTCATCGGCCAATATAATTAGATTGCGCCGCCGTTATACCGAGTTAAGTCGCCAGGACTGCTGACATGCGGGGGGTTGTCCCGCTCAAACAAGGAGCTGAAAAGCATGAGTCGTGATTTTGTATTTACCAGTGAGTCCGTTTCCGAGGGGCATCCCGATAAGGTTGCGGACCGTATTTCCGATGGTGTTCTCGATGCCATCCTGACCCAGGACAAGTATGCCCGTGTGGCATGTGAGACCCTGGTGACCACCGGCATGGCGATGATTGCCGGCGAGATCACCACCTCGGCAGTGATTGATTACCAGAATGTGGTGCGCAGCGCCATCAAGGAGATCGGCTACAACTCCTCGGCCATGGGTTTCGACTGGGAATCCTGCGCGGTGCTGGTCAGCCTCGACAAGCAGTCCGTGGATATCGCGGCCGGCGTGAACGAGGGCGAGGGCCTCGATCTGGATCAGGGCGCGGGCGACCAGGGCCTGATGTTCGGCTATGCCTCGAATGAAACGGATGTGCTGATGCCGACCCCGATTCATCTCTCCCACCTGCTGGTGGAGAAGCAGGCTGCCGTGCGCAAGGCCGGCGTGCTTTCCTACATGCGTCCGGATGCCAAGTCCCAGGTGACGGTGCGTTATGAAGACAGCAAGCCGGTGGCCATCGATGCGGTGGTGCTGTCCACCCAGCATGATCCGGATGTCAGCCACAAGGACCTGACCGAAGGCGTGATGGAAGAGGTGATCAAACCCATCCTCGATCCGACCGGCCTGCTGCATGCCGGCACCGAATATCACATCAACCCGACCGGTCGCTTCGTGATCGGCGGTCCGGTGGGTGACTGCGGCGTGACCGGGCGCAAGATTATCGTTGATACCTACGGTGGCTTCGGCCATCACGGCGGTGGCGCCTTCTCCGGTAAGGATCCGACGAAGGTGGATCGCTCCGCCTGCTACATGATGCGCTATGTGGCCAAGAATATCGTGGCGGCCGGCCTGGCCGAGCGCTGCGAGGTTCAGGTGGCCTATGCCATCGGTGTGGCCCATCCGCTGTCGGTCATGATCAACACCTTCGGCACCGGCACCGTGGATGAGGGCAAGCTGGCCGACGCGGTTCGCGAGGTGTTCGACCTGCGTCCGAAGGGTATTGTGCAGCAGCTCGACCTGCTGCGTCCGATCTATGCCAAGACCGCGGCCTACGGCCACTTCGGCCGCGAGCTTCCGGAGTTCACATGGGAGCGCACCGACAAGGCCGAGGCCCTGAAGGCGGCTCTCGGCGCGTAATAACCCGGGCCGGAGGCGGATGCCTCCGGCCTTGTTTCCAGACTGAGGAGCACTGCAGCAGGATTGTCGCTTCGTTATCGGGTGATTTGCCAGGCTCAGTCGAAAAATAGTTTAACGGTGCTCATATTTTTATGCCTGCATGATTGATGACAATCGCAGGTAACCACATAGGAGTATGAGAATGTCTGATTTCAACGATTACAAAGTGGCGGATATGTCCCCGGAAACGGTTTCGTGGGGTCGCAAAGAGCTGACCATTGCCGAAACCGAAATGCCGGGTCTGATGGCGACGCGTGAGAAATACGCCGCCGAGCAGCCGCTCAAGGGCGCGCGCATCGCGGGCTCCCTGCATATGACCATCCAGACCGGTGTGCTGATCGAGACCCTGACTGCACTGGGTGCCGAGGTGCGCTGGGCTTCGTGCAATATCTATTCCACCCAGGATCACGCTGCCGCAGCCATTGCTGCCGAGGGTATTCCGGTGTTTGCCTACAAGGGCGAGTCGCTGGAGGATTACTGGGAGTACAGCCACCGCATCATGGAATGGCATGACGGCGGCGCCCCGAACATGATTCTGGATGACGGCGGCGATGCTACGCTGCTGGTGATCCTCGGCTCCAAGGCCGAGAAGGACATCTCCGTGCTCGACAACCCGGGCAGTGAGGAAGAGGTCGCTCTGTTTAACGCTATCAAGGCAAAGCTTGCTGTGGATCCGACCTGGTACTCTGTGCGCAAGGCTGCCATCAGGGGCGTGACCGAGGAGACCACCACCGGCGTGCATCGTCTTTACCAGATGCAGGAAAAGGGCGACCTGCCGTTCCCGGCCATCAACGTCAACGACTCGGTGACCAAGTCCAAGTTCGACAACCTGTACGGCTGCCGCGAATCGCTGCTGGATGGCATCAAGCGCGCCACCGATGTGATGATTGCCGGCAAGATCTGCGTTGTGCTGGGCTATGGCGACGTGGGCAAGGGTTGTGCGCAGGCCTTCCGCGGCATGGGCGCCACCGTCTGGGTTACCGAGATCGATCCGATCTGCGCACTGCAGGCGGCCATGGAAGGCTACCGTATCGTTAATATGGACGATGCCTGCTCGATGGGCGATATCTTCGTGACCACGACCGGTAACTACCATGTTATTACCCACGACCACATGGTTGCGATGAAGGATCAGTCCATTGTCTGCAACATCGGACACTTCGACAACGAGATCGATGTTGCCAGCCTGAAGCAGTACGAGTGGGACAATGTGAAGCCGCAGGTCGACCAGATCATCTTCCCGAACGGCAATCGCATCACCCTGCTGGCCGAAGGTCGCCTGGTGAATCTTGGCTGCGCCACCGGCCATCCGAGTTTTGTCATGTCCAACTCCTTTACCAACCAGACGCTGGCCCAGATCGAGCTGTTTACGCAGACCGGCCAGTACACGAATGAGGTCTACACCCTGCCGAAGAAGCTGGATGAAGAAGTTGCGCGTCTGCATATGGACAAGATCGGCATCAATCTGACGCCTCTGACGCAGGAGCAGGCTGATTACATCGGCGTGCCGGTTGAAGGCCCGTACAAGCCGAATCACTACCGTTACTAGGTAAGGATTGCATGATGACGTTCCCCGCCCGGCTGGCCGTCGCCTGGTTGTGCCTTGCACTGCTGAGTGCCATGCCTGCCCGGGCGGGGGATGTTGTATCCGGCAATGCCGATGCAAGGTTCGACAGGACCGGCGACGGTCTGGTTGATGCCGAGGACTGGGGCCAGCTGAGCGAGGCGGAAAGGCAGGCCTACGCACGGGATTCGCTGCTCGAGCTCGGGCTGGAGCCGGATGCGGCGGTAGGCAACGGGCAAACACGTTTGCAGGACTACCTCGATGGTCTGCGCGCGGTCTATGGACGCTAAAGCCGTATTGCGCCACATGGTTGAATCCGGCCCGGCTACATGGTATAAATCGCCACCCTCGCGGGGAGGGTGTTTTACACAGGCTTGTGTTTTACCACTTCCCCTTCGCCGGGAAGGTGATCTGGATTGATCCGGGCGTGATTTTTTCGCCGCAGTCTGCAGGGCAGGCAGGATCTCCGGATGCGATTCGGGCGGCGCTGCTCTGGCAGTCGTTGGCAGGATGTGTCGGTATGGTTGCCGTTCTTCTGCGCTTCGATTTCAAGGTGGCGCTGGGTGTGGGTTTTGGTGTGCTGATTGTCATGTGCAGTACCGTGCTTCTGGCGCGACGCATTCATGGCGCGGCGGATGCCGATCCCGAAAGCGGACAGCGCATGCTGTATGCAGGAGCTGTATCGCGCTTCGTGCTGGTTCTGGCTTCGCTGGTTCTGGCTTACGGCCTCGGCTTGCATTTGCTGGCGGTGGCAGGTGGGATGTTGCTGGCGCAGGCCGCCATGTTTTTTTATGCCCTGGGTGGTTTGAAGCAACAGGCGGGGCACAAACCGGTTTAGACGGGCCCTGGTCCGCATGATAGATTGAATAATTGACGCAAAACGGGAGCATCAGTTGGCACAAGAGGAACACAGCGGAGGGATTCCAGAGCATCTGCAGTACTGGACTTACAAGCTCGATGACTCAAATCCGTTCATGCAGATTCACATTGATACCATGCTGACCACCATCATCGTTGCAGTCCTGCTGGTCGGCTTCGCCAAATGGCTCGGTGGTCGCCTGACCGCGGGAGCGCCGAAAGGGGCGCAGAACTTCATGGAGTCGGTCGTTGGCTTCGTTGATGATACCGTGCGGGATAACTTCCCGGTTCACAATCCGATGATTGCACCGCTGGCTCTGACTATTTTTGTATTTATTTTCATGTGTAACTCGCTGGATATCTTCCCGGCCTTCCTTTCTTCGCACATTGCCGGGTTATTCGGGGTGGAGCACTACCGCCAGGTGCCGACCAATGATCTGAATCTGCCGGTGGCCATGGCCATCTGCGTGTTCCTGATGACCCTGTACTACGAGTTCAAGCTCAAGCCGGTTCACTTCCTGAAGGAGTTGCTGCTGCAGCCCTTCGCCAGCCTGCTGCTGGAAGCCAGGAACCCGATCGTCAAGTTGCTTGGTGTGCTGCTGATTCCGCTGAACCTGATTCTGAAGGTGGTTGAGGAGCTGGCCAAGCCGCTTTCCCTGTCCTTCCGACTGTTCGGCAATATGTTTGCCGGTGAGGTGATCTTCCTTCTGATTGCCTTCCTGCTGCTCGGCGGCGGTGTCGTCGGTATGGCGACAGGCTTCTTTGTGGGGCTGGCATGGTCTGCGTTCCATATGTTTATCGGGTTGCTGCAGGCATTTATTTTCATGATTCTGACGGTGGTGTACCTGTCGATTGCGCACCAGCCGGCTGAGCACTGAGTTTATTCAATAAAACAACGTAGGGAAAAAAAGGAGTAACAACATGGAAGCAAATATCATCATCACCGCCGCCACCGCTATTTCGGTGGGTGTGATTCTCGCTGCTGCCGGCCTGGGTTCTGCCATCGGCTGGGGCCTGATCACCTCCAAGACGCTGGAAGGCATCGCACGCCAGCCCGAGATGCGCCCGCAGCTGATGTTCAATATGTTCATCTTTGCCGGTCTGATGGAGTCCTTCCCGTTCATCATCATGGCCTTTGCTCTGTGGTTCCTGTTCGCCAATCCGTTCATCGCCGGTTAACAGCGGGCCTGGTCCCGACACAGAAATAAGCGCGTATAGCGAGGTAGTGGAATGAGCATAGACCTGACATTTATCGGACAGATCGTTGTCTTCTTGACGCTTCTGTTCCTGCTGAAGAAGTACCTGTATGGCCCGTTGAGTGACCTGATGGAGCAACGCTCCGCCAGGATCGCCGAAGGTCTGGCGGCTGCAGATGCCGGCAAGGAAGCCAAGGCCAAGGCCGACGCTGAGGTTGCCGCCCGGATGCAGGAAGCCAGGAAGAAGGCTCAGGAGATCCTTGCGGCTGCCGAGAAGCGTGCTGCCGAGATCGAAGAAGAGGTGACCGGCAAGGCGCGTGACGAGGCTACCCAGATCGTTGAAGCCGCCCGCGAAGAGGTGGGAGCCGAGGTCAACCGTGCCCGTCAGCTGCTTCGTAAGGAAGTGGCCGGTCTGGCCATTGCCGCTGCCGAGCGCGTGCTCGAGAGTGAGCTGGATGCCAAGCGTCACACCAAGCTGATCGACAGTGTCGTGGCGCAAGGGTTTGGCAACGCATGAGCACCACGTCGATTTCACGCCGTTATGCCCGCGCGCTCTTCGAGCTGCAGGCTGAGGGTGTGGCAATCTCGGCAGCGCTGAACAGCGCCGCAGATGTGGTTGCCGTTCCCGAGGTGGCTGCGGTTCTGGATCAGCCGAAATACCCGGCTACCGTGAAGGCAGGCATTATTGATAAAGCCGCCGGCGGACTTTCCAAAGAAGTATCGCGTCTGGTGGCCATGCTCTGTGAGCGCGGCAAGGCCGGGCTGCTGCCGGAAATCAGGGATCTGTTCGAAGAGATGGTTCGCCAGGCTTCGAGTGAAATCGAGGCCGAGGTGGTTTCGGCCACGGCACTGAGCAAGGCAACGCAGGACAAGATTGCTGCACAGCTGAGCAAGACAACAGGACGCACCGTGGTCATCAAGACATCGCAGGATAAGAGTATTCTGGGTGGTCTGGTGGTACGCCTGGGTGATCGCCAGATCGACAACTCTCTGCGTACGCGTCTGGAAGGCCTGAAGCGGGCCATGGTTTCGTAAAAGATAAAAAGTTTATAAAAGTAATCTGAGGTAGGAAATATGAAGCTCGATACTGCGGAAATCAGTTCCATCATCAAGGAACAAATCAAGGGATTTGAGGCCGGTGCTGCCGATGCCAACGTCGGTACGCTGGTCAGCGTCGGTGACGGCGTTGCTATTGTGCACGGTCTGTCCGGTGCGATGGCCGGCGAAATGCTGGAGTTTCCGCAGGGAACCTCGGGCATGGTGCTGAACCTCGAAGAGGACAGCGTCGGCGCGGTGATTTTCGGTGAGTACACCCACCTGAAAGAAGGCGACCAGGTGAAGTGCACGGGCGATATCTTCTCCGTGCCGGTCGGTCCCGAGCTGAAAGGCCGCGTGGTAAACGCCCTGGGTCAGCCGATCGACGGCAAGGGCCCGGTCAAGTCCAAGCTGTCCGATCCTGTCGAAAAGATTGCGCCGGGCGTGATCTGGCGTAAATCGGTGGACCAGCCGCTGCAGACCGGCATCAAGTCGATCGACGCGATGATTCCGGTTGGCCGCGGTCAGCGCGAGCTGATCATCGGCGACCGTCAGACCGGCAAGACCGCTATTGCGCTCGATACCATCATCAATCAGAAGGATACCGGCGTGACCTGCGTGTATGTTGCTGTGGGCCAGAAGGCCTCCACGGTTGCCAACGTCGTGCGCACCCTCAAGGAGCACGGCGCCCTGGATCACACCATCGTGGTGGCCGCCAGCGCGTCCGAATCCGCTGCGCTGCAGTACCTGGCCCCGTACACCGGCTGCACCATGGGCGAGTACTTCCGCGATCGCGGCGAAGATGCCCTGATCGTTTATGATGATCTTACCAAGCAGGCATGGGCCTATCGTCAGGTGTCCCTGATCCTGCGCCGTCCTCCGGGTCGTGAGGCCTATCCGGGCGATGTGTTCTACCTGCACTCTCGCCTGCTGGAGCGTGCCTCCCGCGTGGACGAGGCCTATGTTGAGAAGTTCACCAACGGCAAGGTCAAGGGCAAGACCGGTTCGCTGACTGCACTGCCGATCATCGAGACCCAGGAAGGCGACGTATCCGCCTTCGTGCCGACCAACGTGATTTCCATTACCGACGGCCAGATCTTCCTGGAGACGGGTCTGTTCAACGCCGGGCAGCGTCCGGCCGTGAATGCAGGTCTGTCCGTTTCCCGTGTGGGTGGTGCTGCCCAGACCAAGGCCATGAAGAAGCTTGGCGGCGGTCTGCGACTGGACCTGGCCCAGTACCGCGAGCTGGCTGCCTTCGCGCAGTTCGCATCCGACCTGGATGCAGCTACCCGCAAGCAGATCGATCGCGGCAAGCGCGCCACCGAGCTGCTCAAGCAGGGCGAGAACGAGCCGATGAGCGTTGCCGAGATGTCCGCATCGCTGTACGCACTGAGCAACGGCGATCTGGATGATGTAGAAGCCGAGAAGATCTGCGATTTCGAGCGTGGCTTCCAGGCTCACCTGAAATCCAATGCCGCACAGCTGATGGCCGACTTTGATGCAGCACCGGCATTGACCGACGAGATCGCCGCAGGGCTGGACAAGGCTATTGCCGAGTTCAAGGCCAACGGCACCTACTGATAAGGTCGGGATAAGGAGTCTAGCGTGGCATCAGCCAAGGAAATCAGAGGCCAGATCAAGGCCGTTCAGAATACCGCAAAAATCACCAAGGCCATGGAGATGGTTGCGGCGAGCAAGATGCGCAAGGCGCAGCAGCGCGTATTCGACGCCCGATCCTATGCCGAAGGTATCCGTCAGGTGATTGCCAACCTGATGCAGGCGCATCCGGAATATCAGCACAGCTTCTTCACCCCGCGTGAGAGTGTAAAGCGTATCGGTATCATCCTGGTGACCACGGACAAGGGGCTTTGCGGCGGTCTTAACACCAACGCGCTGCGCCTGGCTGTGAAAGCCATTCGCGGACAGGACGCAGAGGTTGAGGTGGTCAACATCGGTCGTCGCGGCGGTGCATTCATGCGTCGTTTCGGTGTGAACGTTTCCGGTAGTGTTGAGAATATCTCGGACACGCCAGAACTGGCCGATATCCTCGGCGCCGCAGATCTGGCGATTGATCGTTATGCCGCCGGCGAATACGACGAGGTTCATCTGCTGTACAGCGAGTTCATCAATACCATGACCCAGAAGCCGCAACTGACGCAGCTGCTGCCCTGCCCGGAGAATGAAGAACCTTCCCATCCGGGCTACTGGGACTACCTGTATGAGCCGGACAGCCAGATCGTACTCGACGGACTGCTCAGACGTTACATCGAATCGCTGGTGTACCACGGCGTGTTGGAAAACAAGGCCTGCGAGCAATCTGCCCGTATGGTGGCCATGAAGAGTGCGACGGACAATGCCAAGGGCATGGTCAAGGATCTGCAGATTACCTATAACAAGGCGCGTCAGGCAGCGATTACGCAGGAGTTGGCGGAAATCGTGGCCGGTGGCGCTGCTGCACAGTAAACTAGTAAAAGAATCGTAAGAGAGGTCAGATATATGAGCGTTGGAACAATTGTACAGGTGATCGGACCGGTCGTTGACGTCCGTTTTGCGGCAGGTTCACTGCCGTCGATTTACAATGCCCTGATGATTGGCGAAGTCGGCCTGGTCATGGAAGTGCAGCAGCATCTCGGTGACAACACCGTGCGTGCCGTTGCCATGGGTTCCACCGACGGCCTGCGCCGCGGCATGGAGGTCAAGGACACCGGTGACGGCATCAAGGTGCCGGTCGGTGAGAAGACCCTGGGTCGCATCATGGACGTGCTGGGCAACGGTATCGACTTCGAGGGTGAGGACGTCAAGTCCAAGGAGCGCTGGGCCATCCACCGTTCCGCACCAAGCTTCGAGGAGCTGGCTCCTGCCACCGAGATTCTGGAGACCGGCATCAAGGTGATCGACCTGATGGCCCCGATCGCCAAGGGCGGCAAGGTCGGCCTGTTCGGCGGCGCCGGCGTGGGCAAGACCGTGAACATGATGGAGCTGATCAACAACATCGCCAAGGCACATGGTGGTTACTCCGTGTTCGCAGGCGTGGGTGAGCGTACCCGCGAAGGCAACGACTTCTACTACGAAATGAAAGAATCCAACGTGCTGGACAAGGTGGCACTGGTCTACGGCCAGATGAATGAGCCGCCGGGTAACCGTCTGCGCGTGGCCCTGACCGGTCTGACCATGGCCGAGTTCTTCCGTGACGAAGGCCGCGACGTGCTGCTGTTTATCGATAACATCTACCGCTACTCGCTGGCAGGTGTTGAGGTTTCCGCGCTGCTCGGACGCATGCCTTCCGCCGTGGGGTACCAGCCGACGCTGGCCGAGGAAATGGGCCGTCTGCAGGAGCGCATTGCCTCGACCAAGGTCGGTTCCATCACCTCCGTGCAGGCCGTATACGTGCCGGCCGATGATTTGACCGATCCGGCGCCGGCGACCACCTTCGCGCATCTGGACTCCACCATCGTGCTGAGCCGCCAGATTGCAGAGCTGGGTATCTACCCGGCCGTGGATCCGCTGGATTCCACCTCGCGTCAGCTGGACCCGAAGGTTGTCGGTGTCGAGCACTACGAGATTGCCACCGCTGTGCAGCGTACGCTGCAGCGCTACAAGGAACTGCAGGACATCATCGCCATCCTGGGCATGGACGAACTGTCCGACGATGACAAGCAGGTTGTGACCCGGGCCCGCAAGATGCAGCGCTTCCTGTCCCAGCCGTTCCACGTGGCAGAAGTGTTCACCGGCGCACCGGGCATCTTCTGCTCGCGTGATGATACCATCAAGGGCTTCAAGGCCATCCTGGCCGGTGAGTACGATCACCTGCCGGAACAGGCTTTCTACATGATCGGTTCGATTGATCAGGCAGTTGCCAAGGCCGAAAAGATGGAAGCTAAGGGCTAATGAGTACCGTTCAGGTTCTCGTAGCAACGGCCGAACGCGAGGTGTATCGCGGGGAGGCTGAGATGCTGGTGGCGCCGGGCGCCGCCGGTGAACTCGGCATCCTGCCCAAGCATGCGCCGTTGCTCAGTCAGTTGAAGCCCGGTGAGCTGCGCATCACCAATGGCGACAATGTCGACGAGGTGTTCATTTCCGGAGGCTATATCGAAGTACAGCCGGATATGATCACTGTGCTGGCCGACAGCGCAGAGCGTGCATCCGATATGGATGAGGCAGCCGCACTGGCAGCCAAGCGCAAGGCCGAGGAATTGCTGGAATCCAAGAAAAGCGATGTCGATCTCGCCCTGGCCGAGGCGGAGTTGTCGATCATGGCAGCGCGTCTGGACTGGGTGAAGAAGAAAAAGAAGCACTGATCCAGGTGCCGGGAATGCAAAGGCGCACTTCGGTGCGCCTTTTTCTTTGCCCGTTGAGCGGGAAATCCCTTCCGGAAGGGGCGTTGTCCGCCATCGGACAATGTGAGAAGCTAACGCCGCTACAGGATGGTTGATTCCGGAGGACCCATGATTTCTCTACCCCATTATCCCGATCTTCAGGTTTGCGTGCTGGCTGCCGGGCAAGGCAAGCGCATGCATTCCTCTCGCCCGAAGGTGCTGCACAAGGTGCTGGGCCGGGCGATGATCGATTACGTGCTTCATACCGTGGAGGAGCTGACCCCGAAAGGCATTGCCGTGGTCACCGGCCACGCCTCCGAACAGGTTCGCGAGTATGTCGGGCAGCCGGCCAATCTGGAGTGGGTGATTCAGGACAAACAACTGGGAACCGGGCATGCAGTCAAGCAATGCGAGGCAGTGATTAACGATGTGCGTGATGTGCTGATCGTTTGCGGGGACACCCCACTGCTTCGCAGCCAGACCCTGTCCGACCTTGTGCAGGCGCATCGCGCCGGCGGGGCGTCGGTGACGGTACTGACCGCGATGGTGGAAGAGCCGTTCGGTTACGGCCGGATCAAACGCGATGCACAGGGCAAGGTGGCGGCGATTGTCGAGGAAAAGGATGCCAGCATCGAGGAACGCGACATCCGCGAAGTCAGCAGCGGCATCTATTGCGTGAAATTCGATGACCTGTTTGAGCTGCTGGGCAAGGTTAGTAACAGCAATGCCCAGGGCGAATACTACCTGCCGGATATCGTTCCTCTGGCACTGACTGATGGAAAGAGCGTTGAGGCGATGGGCATGGACGATGCCAATGAAATGCTGGGCGTGAACAACCGTGCTCAGCTTTCGGAGATCGAGGACATGATGCAGGCCCGCATCATCCGGGACTGGCAGATGCGCGGCGTGACGGTCGAGAAGCCTGAAACCGTTCGCATCGAAGCCACCGTGAACCTGGGGATTGATGTTACCATCCAGGCCGGCTGTTACCTGATCGGCTCCACTCGAATCGGCGACGGTTGCCGGGTCGGGCCGTATGCCGTGCTGGTCAATGCCTGGCTGGACGACGATGTCGAGGTGTTCGCCTTCAGCCATATTCACAGCGCCAATGTCGGCTCGGATTCGCAGGTCGGTCCATTCGGCCGTCTGCGCCCCGGTGCGGTGCTCGGCGAGGATGTGCATGTCGGTAACTTCGTGGAGATCAAGAACTCGGTGGTTAACCGCGGCAGCAAGATCAACCATCTGAGCTATATCGGCGATACCGATATGGGAAGCAACTGCAATATCGGTGCGGGCAGCATTACCTGCAATTACGACGGCGCGAACAAGCATCGCACCCGCATCGGGGATGATGTGTTTGTCGGTTCCGATACCAAGCTTATTGCCCCGGTCGAGGTGCAGTCCGGCGCCACCATCGGAGCCGGAAGCATCATTACCAAGACCGTAGCATCCGGCGGCCTGACCTTGTCCGAGCGTCCGGATCAGCGGCATGTTGCCGGCTGGCAGCGTCCTACCAAGAACAAAGACTGATGTGCGGTATTGTCGGCGCGGTCGCGCGCAGGGATGTGCTGCCCATTCTGATGGATGGATTGCAGCGGCTGGAGTACCGCGGGTACGACTCGGCCGGCGTCGCGGTTCAAACCGCTGACGGGGAGCTGAAGCGTTTTCGGGCACTGGGCAAGGTGCATGTGCTGAAGGACATCGTCGAGCAGTCCGGTGTACAGGGCGAGCTTGGCATCGCGCATACCCGCTGGGCCACGCATGGCGCTCCGGCCGAGCGCAATGCCCATCCGCATATGAGCGGCGTGCGGGTGGCCGTGGTACATAACGGCATTATCGAGAACCACGGTGAACTGCGCGAAAGACTGGTGGGCCTGGGATACACATTCACCTCCGAAACAGATACCGAAGTGATCGCGCACCTGATGGCGCATAGGCTGGAAGGTGGCGCGGACCTGTTCGATGCCGTCAGGCAGACCGTGAACGATCTGGACGGGGCTTATGCACTGGCTGCCGCCAGCCCCGAGGATGGAGAGCGCATTGTTGTCACGCGGGAAGGCAGCCCCCTGGTGATCGGGCTCGGAGAAGGCGAAAATTTCATCGCTTCCGATGTGGCGGCCCTGCTACCGGTTACGCGCAGCTTCATCTTTCTGGAAGAGGGGGACATTGCGGAAGTACGTCGTGAGTCGGTACGCGTGTTCGATGCCGATGGCCGTCAGGTTTCTCGTGAGGTGAAGCTGTCGCAGCTTTGTGACAGCAATGCCGACAAGGGGCCCTATGCCCACTATATGCTCAAGGAAATCCATGAGCAGCCGGGTGTGATCTCGGAAACGCTGGAAGGACGCATCCACAAGGGGCGCCTGCTTGAAGCCAGCTTCGGACACGAAACCACCGACTTGCTGGATCGTACCAGGCATGTGCAGATCGTTGCCTGCGGCACCAGCTACCACGCCGGCCTTGTAGCGCGTTACTGGCTCGAAGAGGTCGGCGTGTCGTGCAGCGTCGAGGTGGCCAGCGAGTATCGCTACCGCAAGGTGGTCGTTCCCGACGGCTCTCTGCTGATCACCATCTCCCAGTCCGGCGAGACTGCCGATACGCTTGCCGCACTGCGCGGAAGCCGGGATAAGGGCTATATCGGAAGCCTTTCAGTATGCAATGTGCCGGAAAGCTCCCTGGTCAGGGAGTCGGATGTCTGCTTCATGACGCGCGCCGGCATCGAAATCGGCGTGGCCTCGACCAAGGCGTTTACCACCCAGTTGGTGGCGCTGCGACTTTTGACCATCGCCCTTGCCGGGCGCAACGGACTGACCGCAGCCGCTGAGCAGGCCATGGTCGAAGAGCTTCATTCCCTGCCGCGCCAGATCGAGGTGGTCCTGCAACTTTCCGATGCGATCCGCGAGATGGCGAAGTGCTTCGGCGACAAGCACAATGCACTGTTCCTCGGTCGCGGGCCGTTCTACCCGGTGGCCATGGAAGGTGCGCTCAAGCTCAAGGAAATCTCTTATATCCATGCCGAGGCCTACCCTGCGGGTGAGTTGAAGCACGGTCCGCTGGCGCTGGTGGATGAGAGCATGCCCGTGGTATGCGCCCTGCCCGACGATCCGCTGCTGGAAAAGGTGCTCTCGAACCTGCAGGAGGTACGCGCGCGAGGCGGGGAGCTGTTCCTGTTCAGCGATCAGAAGATCGCCATCGGCCTGGACCGCTACCGCAACATGACGCTCTCGGACATCTATCCCGGCACGGCGCCGATCGTGTACAGCGTTCCCTTGCAGTTGCTGGCCTATCACGTTGCCGTGATCAAGGGGACGGATGTGGATCAACCGCGCAACCTGGCCAAGTCGGTGACCGTCGAATAGGCCTTGCGGCCACCAATCCGGACACCGGACCGGATTTGGGAGCTTTACATGCAACAGGCAAGAATCTACGCTAGCACAGACGTGGAAGTGACCGGAAAAACAAGGGTGTTTGGAATCATAGGCGACCCGGTTTCTCATTCCCTGTCGCCCTTGTTCCAGTCCCGATTCGCTCAGCAGCACGACATTGATGCCGTGTATGTCCCCCTGCGCGTTGCCGAGGGCCAGGTGAAGACGGCCCTGGACGGTTTCTGGGCATCCGGCATCGAAGGCTTCAACGTCACCGTACCTCACAAGGAAACGGTGGCCGGACTGGTTGAAATGGACGATGCCGCGAGGTTGATCGGCGCGGTCAATACCGTGCGCCGCGGTCCGCAGGGCTGGCAGGGCGCGAATACCGACTGGCAGGGTGTGCGCGATGCCCTGCACGCATTGCAGTCCGACATCAGCGGGACAGAGGTTTTGCTTATCGGTGCAGGCGGCACGGCCCGCGCAGTGCTGCACGCCCTGGCTGGTGAAAAAGCCGGGTGCGTATGGATATGCAATCGCAGCGAGCAGCGCCTGCAGGACCTGCTGCAGCACGCATCGGACGCCTATCCCGGACTCGATGTGCATGCCCTTGCATGGGACAAGGGCGAGATTGAAGCCGCTGCGCAGCATTCGCCGCTGGTGATCAATACGACATCGATCGGGCTGGGCGAAGCCGGACAGGTATTTCCTTTTGAGATAGGCGGCGAGGGTGTGGCTCTGGATGTGGTTTACAAGGAGGATGGTCGAACCCCGTTCGTGCTTGCAGCGCGCAAGGGCGGGCGCAGGGTGATCGATGGTCTGCCGATGTTGCTGGCCCAGGGTGCGGCATCATTTAACTGGTGGCATGGTGTGCATCCGGATGTGGCGGATGTGATGACATGGCTTGAGGCGAGGTTGGGGAGATGTCGAGCGGACAGGCTGCAATGAAGCGGCAGGGGGCGCGTTACAGTCGCCTGGCGGACATTCTGCTGCGTCAGAACAAGCTGACGCGCGAGCAGCTGGACAGCGTGCTGCGCGAGATGAATCTCTCGGGCGAGACGTTGATCTTCCAGTTGATCAAGCAGGGCATTTTCACCAGTGAAGATATCACCGAGTTCATCTCGCGAAGCTTCGGCAGGCCGGTTGTGGACCTCGACAAGATCGAGATTCCCGAAAACCTGACCGCCATCTCGGTCGATATCATGCGGCGCAACAAGGCGCTGCCCATCAAGCGTACCGGCAATATGCTGACCCTGGCCGTGGCCGACCCGTATGACATCAGTGCGCTCGATGAGATGGCCTTCATCAGCGGTTGCCAGATCGAACTGGTGATTGTTTCCGAGGAGCAGTTGCTGCGTCACCTCGACTCGCTGGGTACGGCCGACGGGCATCTGGATGATGTGATCGCCGATCTTGGCGCGAGCGATATGGAGGTGGTGGATACCACCGAGGCACAGCTGGATGAGCACACGCTGTCCGCCGAAACCGAGGCGGCCCCGGTGGTCAAGCTGGTCAACCTGATTCTGCTCGACGCGATCAAGCGCGGCGCCTCCGATATCCATCTGGAGCCATATGAGAAAGTGGTGCGCGTGCGCTATCGCATTGACGGCGTGTTGCACGAAATCATGCGCCCGCCGATCAAGATGCGCGATGCCATCGTCTCGCGCCTGAAGATTCTTTCCCGGCTGGATATTTCAGAACGTCGCCTGCCGCAGGATGGACGCATCAAGCTGCGCCTGTCGAAGACCAAGACCGTGGATTTCCGTGTTTCGGTTCTGCCCACGCTGTTCGGCGAGAAGGTGGTGCTGCGCCTGCTCGACCCCTCCAGCCTGCAACTCGACATGACCAAGCTGGGCTATGAACCGGAGGCCCTCAAATGGCTGAAGGATGCCATCCACCAGCCTTACGGCATGGTGCTGGTGACCGGGCCGACCGGCTCGGGTAAAACCGTCAGCCTGTACTCAGCGGTGGCAGAACTGAACAAGCCGGGAGTGAACATCTGCACGGCAGAGGACCCGGTCGAGTTCAACTTCATGGGCATCAACCAGGTGAACGTGAACAGCGATATCGGCCTGAACTTCCCGGCTGCGCTGCGTTCCTTCCTGCGCCAGGACCCGGATGTGATCCTGATCGGCGAGATTCGCGACCACGACACCGCCGCCATTGGCATCAAGGCGGCATTGACCGGTCATCTGGTGCTCGCCACGCTGCATACCAACGATGCCCCGTCGACCATGAATCGCCTGATCAATATGGGCATCGAGTCCTTCCTCGTCGGTTCGGCCGTGAACCTGGTCTCCGCGCAGCGGCTGGCGCGGCGTAATTGCCAGGAGTGCGTGGTGCCGATTGACATCCCGCGCGAGGCCCTGCTTGACGCCGGCGTGCCCAGGGCGGAGGTGGATGAGTTCAACCCGATGCATGGCAATGGCTGCCAGGTCTGCAACGGCACCGGCTACAAGGGCCGCACGGGTATCTACCAGGTGATGCCGGTGTTCGATGAAATCCGCAATGCAGTGTATGCTGGCAAGAACTCCAACGAGATTAATGAAATTGCTGTAGATCACGGAGTGAAGACCCTTCGTATGGCTGCCTTGGACAAGGTGAAGACCGGCGAGATATCGCTGGAAGAATGTTTGCGGGTAACGGTGGCTGACTGATGGCAGAATTTCTATGGAAGGGAAAATCACGCGAGGGCATGGAGCGCTCCGGCGAGATGGAGGCGGCAAACAAGGATATTGTCATGGCCACCTTGCGCCGGCAGGGGATCGTGCCCATCAAGGTGAAAAAGAAGCCGGTTGAGATACACCTGTTTCCGGAATCGGTGTCTGAAAAAGATATCACGGTGTTTTTCAGGCAGCTGTCCACCATGATCAATGCCGGCGTGCCGCTGGTGCAGGCCTTCGAAATGGCTGAGAAAGGCTCGAACAACAAGGCCTTCGTCAAGCTGCTCAAGGATATGCGCAACGAGATGGAGGGCGGCGTTCCGCTGGGTGAGACCTTGCGCAAGTTCCCTGATAACTTCGATCGTCTGAGCTGTGCGCTGGTGCAGGCCGGCGAGCAGGGCGGCATTCTTGATTCTATCCTGCTGCGCCTGTGTGATTATCGCGAGAAGGCGCAGGCCCTGAAGGCCAAGATCAAGTCGGCGATGGTGTATCCGGTAGCCATTGTCACGGTGGCTTTCATCGTGACCGCGGTGCTGATGATTTTCGTGATCCCGGTGTTCGGCAAGATGTTCGCCGATTTTGGCTCGGCCCTTCCGATGCCGACCCAGATTGCCATTACCCTGTCCAATGCCTTCGTCGATTACTGGTACGTGGTGGTGTTCACGCCGATTATTCTGGTGGTCGGGATCCGGCAGGCCTACAAGACCGAGCCGGGGCGCTACCGCCTCGATCAGTTGCTGCTCAAAATGCCGGTGCTTGGTGATGTGCTGCGTAAGGCCGCGGTGGCGCGATTCTGCCGCACCTTCTCCACCCTGACAGCGGCAGGCGTGCCGGTGCTCGAATCGCTGGATACGGTAGGCGAAACCGCCGGCAATGTGATCGTTGAGGAAGCCATCCAGAATGCCAAGGAATCGATTACCCAGGGACAGACCCTGTCCGCGCCGCTGACCGCCAGCGGCATCTTCCCGCGCATGGTCACGCAGATGATCAATATCGGTGAGGAAACCGGCAGCATGGAAGAAATGCTTTCCAAGATCGCCGATTTTTACGAGCAGGAAGTCGATACCGCCGTGGATAATATGACGGCCCTGATGGAGCCGTTCATCATGGCCTTCCTCGGCGTGGTGATCGGCGGTCTGGTGATTTCCATGTATCTGCCCATCTTCAAGATGGCCTCCATCGTCTGATTATCCCGACCCGTTTATCGGATTACCGCCCGGAGATGCTGTGAGCGTCACGCTGTTTCTCGTGCTTGCCTGCGGCCTGCTCGGTCTGCTGTTCGGCAGCTTTGCCAATGTGCTGGTGCACCGCCTGCCAAGGGGCGAATCGATTGTGTTTCCGGGCAGTCATTGTCCGCATTGTGATCATGCCATTGCCTGGTACGACAATATCCCGCTGATTTCCTGGCTTCTGCTGCGCGGAAGCTGCAGGCATTGCAAGGCTCCGGTCGCCCTGCGCTATCCCCTGGCTGAAGCCGGGCTCGGCATCCTGTGGGCCCTGCTGGCCTGGCGTTTCCAGTTGAGCGCGGAGCTCGGCACGGCGCTGGTTCTTTCTTTCCTGTTGTGGGTGCTTGCCTGGATCGATCTGGAGACAGGCCTGCTGCTCGATGTGCTGACCAAGCCGGGCATTGCCATTGGCCTGTCGCTCTCGGCACTGGCAGGTCACGCACTCGATGCCGTGGTCGGCGCGCTGGCCGGATATGCGGTGTTCTGGCTGGTGGCCCGTATCTTCCTGCTGCTTACCGGGCGCGAGGGGATGGGGCAGGGTGATTTCAAGCTGCTGGCCATGCTCGGCGCCTTCCTCGGTTGGCAGGCCTTGCCCTTCGTGATTTTCCTCTCCTCCCTTGTCGGCGCTGTGGTCGGCAGTCTCTACCTGCTGTTAACCCGGAACTCGATGCGCGCCCAGATTCCCTACGGGCCGTACCTGGCAGCAGCCGGTATGGTGTGGGTGGTGTGGGGGGATGTACTGTCGCGCTGGCTCGGCTTGCCGGGTCAGGGCCCGCTGCTATGAACAGGGTCGGCCTGACAGGCGGCATCGGGAGCGGTAAATCCACGCTGGCCGGTATGCTTGAAAAGCGGGGTGTGCCGGTGCTGGATCTCGATGCCCTGGGCCGTGAATTGCACAACGATGCGGGTTGCCGCGATGCGCTGATCGGGGCTTTCGGTGACGGGATTCTGGATGCGCAAGGGCGTGTGGACAGGGCGGAACTGGGCCGTCTGTGTTTCGCCGATGTCGATCGCATGGCGGTGCTGAACAGCATCATGCATCCGCGAATCTGGCAGCGGGAGCAGCAATGGGTCGAAGCCAGGCAGGCACCCTATGGGCTGATCGAGGCCTCGGTGCTGATCGAATCGGGCGACATATCGCGCATGGATGCGGTGGTCGTGGTGCTGGCCGATGAGGATGAGCGCAGGCAGCGCGTTATGTGCCGACCGGGCATGGACAGCGCCCGTTTTGATGCCATTGTGCAGCGTCAGTGCAGCGATGCTGAACGACGGGCCGCGGCTGACTACATCATTGAGAACAATGCGGATCTTGCCGTGCTGGAGGACTCCGCTGCCGGGCTGCATCGCAGGTTGCTCGAGCGGTTTATCTGATGACCCGCTGCGCCTGACTGCCTGCCACGGGCGGACAAGTTCCGCGGTTGACACATGTAGGTCGGATTCGTAACGTTCGCCGCCTTATTCCCCGGTAGCTCAGTTGGTAGAGCAGGTGACTGTTAATCACCTTGTCGCTGGTTCGAGTCCGGCCCGGGGAGCCATCATCAATAACAAAGGCGGGCGCTTCGGCGCCCGCCTTTGTTATTTGCATGTCATGCTAGTTGTTGTCGAGAGAAAACCTGTTGCTTGCGAATAATTCCAGGCAGGCATCCACCGCCGGCGTATCGTAGAGCCTGTTTCGTCCGGTTGTGATTTCATCAAGCGCGGCATTGAGGCCCAATTGCGGACGATATGGCCTGTGCGAACTGATCGCCTCCACCACATCGGCAACGGCCACGATACGTGCCTCCAGGCAGATTTTCTCGCCCTTCAGCCCCTGAGGGTAGCCCGAGCCATCCATGCGCTCATGATGCTGGTGGGCGATATCAGCCACCGGCCAGGGAAAGGCAATGTCCTTGAGGATGTCATACCCCACCTGGGGATGGGCCTGAACCAGACTGTATTCAACCGAACTGAGTTTCGTCGGTTTGCTCAGTATCTCGGCGGGCAGATGAATCTTGCCGATATCGTGGATGGATGCCCCCATGCGAATACCCTCAATGCGGTTTGCATCAAGGCTCATCTCGCTAGCGATGCCGCTTGCGAGATCGGCGACCCTCAGTTGGTGGCCTGCCGTGTAGGGGTCTCTGGCCTCGACTGCCTTGCAGATCGCTGCAATGGTCCCCTCCAGTGAGGCGCGCAGGTGGCCGCGGCTTTCCAGCAAATCCTCGCGGGCCTTGATCCGGTCGGAGATGTCGAGAAAGGTTACCACGCTGCCGGTGATGGTACTGTTTTTTCGCACCGGACGGGACCAGTAGGAAATCGGGATGCCGGAGCCATCCTTGCGCCAGAATATCTCATCATCCACATGGGTGCCCTGCCCGGTGCGGAAGGACATGCAGGCACGACATTCCCCGACGGGGTATGGGGAGCCATTCGGGCGCGTATGGTGGATCATGTCATGAATGTTTTTGCCGATGACTTCAGAGGCATCTGCATAACCAAGCAGTCTCAGGAAGGCGGCGTTGGCAAAGGTGCAATGCCCGTCCAGATCGAGGCCGTAAATGGCTTCCTCCATTGAGTCGAGCAGTAGCCTGGTTTCCTGCTCGCTCTCCCGCAGGGCCTCTTCGGCCTGCCTGCGCCCGGTAATATCCTCTCCCGAGAACAACACGCCCGTGATATTGTCATGCCTGTCCCTGAGAGGGGTGTTATGAAAGGCGATCAGTTTGCGTTCGCCGGATCGGGTCACGATTCTGTTCTCGTAATATTCAGCACTGACATGCTCGCCAGCCATCAACTGATTGAAAACCTGCCGGATTGCCTCCCGGTCTTCTGCGACAATGCACAGTTCAAACCAGTTTTTGCCAAGCATCTCATGCTCCTGGTAGCCGATAATCTGGCGGCCTTTCCTGTTGATGAGTGTGATATTGCCCTCGGTATCCAGCGCAGCCAGCATGACATCAGCGATATCCAGGTATGACTGCGCCTGGGTTCGCTGCGAAACAAGCATGGCTGCTGCCTTCTTCCGCTCTGACACCTCCTTGGCCAGATCATCCCGCGATACAATCGCATTCCTGAGTCCCTCGGCCATACCATTGACATCCGAGGCAATCTGGCCGATTTCATCGTTTGATGCGATTTCAACCCGGGTGTCCAGCTTGCCCTGGCCCAGGCGGGTGGTGGCCTTGTGCAGCTGCCGGACACTGGAGGAGATGCGGCTCGATATGTATCCGCCCATACCGATCGTTACCAGCGCTGCCATCAGCGTCAGGGCGACGCTATACCACAGGCTGCGTTGAACACAGGCTACGGCTTCGTCCAGCGACGCGTGAATTTCTGCCTCGGCATCCGACTCCAACTCGCTGACACTGGCTTGAATGGACAGGGCAACGGGGGGGATGGTTGCTTCGAGCATAGTCACTGCCTTGATAACCTTGCCTGCTTCCAGCAATTCCACCGCCCGGCTTGTCAGGGCGGCGAACGATCTGAGCCGGGTTTCGAGGGTCTCGATTCGATGCAGCTCCATTGTTTCGCCTTCCGGGTCACCATGTCCAAGCTGTGCCTGACTGATCGCCTTCAGGGCCAACAATGCGTCCATGGCATGGTCCAGGTTGCTCTGGATATTCATTGCAGTAGCCCTGCGTTTGTCCTGTGTCTGTTGCTGTGTTTCGATGGCAAGCAATCTCAGATTGGACTGCGCCTTTTGGACATGTTGGAAAACGGCTTCTGAAGACTCCAGTTCCTCAATATTGGTATGAGTGATTTGATGGATGTGAGTCCTTGCCTGCATGAGATGGGCAACATGAAAGGAGCCTGCCAGGGCAAACAGGGCGGCGATGGCCCCGAACCCGGTAATGATTTGTTGTCTGATGTTCATCCTGTCGGCTCAGCAGGGCGGAGGAGGGTATCGAAGGGGGAAAGCCGGGATGTATGATCCCTGACCTGAGCAAGCAGGCTCAATCCAGGCATGCAAGAATGGCGCGGACTCATAGCCCCCCCCCCCTTTAAGCACTGTTTTTCAGTCTGGATGAGGCATCCGTGCGCGAATCCAGCGGGCAAAGGTACGTTCTTGCCTTCTATTGCCCGGTTAAGCACGGTCAGTGTTGCCCATGGCGTTTGCCTTGGCAAGTGATGCTTTTGGCGCTGTCGCCCTGTGGCGAGCGAAATCTGCTAGAGTTTTTCAATGAATCCTGTCGTCGACCCGGTCATGTTCAGTATCTTCCTGATTTTCTTCGGGGCCTCTGTGCTGGCTACCTTTGCTTTATTTGCTCGCCAGTCGCTGCTGGTCGCTTATGTGTTTCTCGGTCTGCTTTGCGGGCCGTCCGCGCTGGGCCTGATCAACGATGCCACGCTGATCCGCGAGTTGTCGCATATTGGTATCGTGTTCCTGCTTTTCCTGCTGGGCATCAATCTTCCGCCTCAGAAGCTGCTGCGCATGCTGGGCAGTACGCTGAGCCTGACGTTGATTTCCTCGCTGGTCCTGACCGCGATCGGTGCAGCTATCGGCATGTTTGCCGGACTGAAGGCCGAGGATTCGCTGCTGGTGGGTGTGTCGCTGCTGTTTTCCAGCACCATCATCGGCCTGAAGCTGCTGCCGACTACCGTGCTGCATCATCAGCGCACGGGCGGCACCATCATCAGCATCCTGTTGCTGCAGGATGTGATCGCCGTGGTTGTGTTGCTGCTGGTGCAGGGCGGGGGCGGGTTCGCGGTGGCCATGAGTCTGGCATCGCTGCCGCTGCTTGCCGGGCTGGTTTACCTGCTCAACCGCTTTCTGCTGCTCCCCCTGCTGCGTCGTTTCGATGTGATTCAGGAGTATGTTTTCCTGCTCGCCATCGGCTGGTGCCTCGGGGTGGCCGAACTGGCCGGCCTTGCCGGCCTGTCGCACGAGATCGGCGCCTTCGTGGCCGGCGTGGCACTGGCCAGCAGCCCGATAGCATTGCATATCGCCGATCGTCTCAAGCCGCTGCGCGATTTCTTCCTGATTATTTTCTTCTTTTCGGTCGGTGCGGGATTCGAGCCGGCGATGCTGGTCGGCAACTGGCTGGGGATATGCCTGCTGGCTGCCGCCGCGCTGCTGTTCAAGCCGTTATTATTCGCCTGGTTGCTGCGCCGTGCAGGAGAAAAGCAGTTCATGGCCGGTGAGGTCGGTGTCCGGCTGGCCCAGATGAGCGAGTTCTCCCTGCTGATCGCCGTGCTGGCCGAACAGCAGGGGGTGATCGGCGCGCAGGCCGCGGGCCTGATTCAGGCCGCCACCCTGCTGAGCTTCATCGTGTCCTCATTCTGGATCGTTCAGCGCTATCCGACGCCGATAGGCACCAATCCGACATTGCGCCGGGACTGACTCCGGACCCCTTGCCGGAGCAGGTGCGGCAGACGTTTTGCCGTTTGTCCGGCATAGGAGCAAGCGGTAGTCTATCACTCATGCGCACCCCCCCGACCCCATCATCATTGCCGCCCATGGCGATTTACCTGCTCAGCCTCTGGCCGTTGCCGGTCTTTTTCGCAACCGTGCAGGGCGTGATGTGGCTTTCCGGTAACAGTGCGATGGTTGGCCTCCCATACTGGATTTCCGATCTCGACATGCTGCTGTTTCTGGTCTGTTTCGGCGCTGCGGCTGTCTGGACCTACCGGCCGATGCACGCCGAGGGCGGCCTTGATGTCGGCCTGAAGCAGAGCGTGGCGGCACAGTCGCTTGCCCGTCTCCCGATGCGCGCCCTCAAATCGTTCGTGGCGGCCGGTTTTGCGTATGGCTCCTACCTTCTGGTGCTGGTGGTGACCAGTGCCACTCATCATACGCAGTCGCTGACTCCTCAGATGCTCTCCTCACTGACCCTGAGTATCGGTTATTGCGCGCTGGTGCTGGTGCCCGCGCTGGGCCTGATGGTCACCCTGCACCACACCATCGTGCTGCGCCTGCGCGGCAGCGAAACCAGCGACATCAACAGCATGCGCGCCAATAACCCGCTGTATGCCTTCACCGATTCAACCCGTCGTCCGTGGCTGGTGTTCATCATCACCGGTTTCTTCCCGACCAGCCTGTTGGTGCTGTTTGCCTATCTGGCCTCGATGGACCCGAGCGTGGACGGCACCCGCTTTATTGCAGGCCAGGGTCTGCTGCTGTTCGTTACCTCGGTGTTTGCCAGCACCTGTCTCGTGTGGCTGGTCACGCGGGCCCTGAAGCTGGTGACCCAGCAGCTGTATGACGGCCTGTATCAGATTCGCAAGGGCGAGTTCGGCAATCGCATCTGCGTGTTGACCGATGATGATTTCGGCGAACTGGCGCAAGGGCTGAATCTGGCCCTCGGCATGCTGGCCGAGCGCGAGGCACTCAAGGGCTCGCTGGCCGTGGCTGCCGAGATTCAGCAGGGCCTGCTGCCCGCCATGCCGGACGATGTGCCGGGCTATGCCTTCGCGGCCTATGCCGAGTCCTGCCAGGCGGTGGCCGGCGATTACTACGATGTGATCCGCCAACCCGACGGCCGCTGCTGGCTGGTGCTGGCCGATGTGGCCGGCAAGGGCTATCCGGCCGCGCTCACTGTGGCCAACCTGCAGGCCATGCTGCACGCGCTGGCCGCGACGGATGTGCTGTTCGATGAGGCCGCTGCTTATATCAATCAGGCGCTGTGCCGGACGATGACCGGCGGACGTTTTGTCACCCTGTTCATGGCCAAACTGCAGCCCGAAAGCCATTCGCTGCTATGGTTGAATGCCGGGCATGTGCCGGCGCTGCTGCAAAGCGAAGATGGCATCCGGCGGCTCGATGCCGGCACGCCCCCCCTGGGCGTTGTGCCGGAACTGAGCTTTGAGGTGCAGCGGGTGGAGTTGCGGCAGGGCGACAGGCTGCTTATGTACAGTGATGGTGTGACCGAACTGTCACATCCGTCGGGCGGTGAGATGTTCGGTGAAAAGCGTCTGACTGCCTGGCTGCAGGAGACTCGCGGCATGGCGCCGGCGGAAGTGCCGCAGGCACTGGTGCAGGAGCTGCATGGCTTCGGCGGTGGCGAGATGGAAGATGATGTGACGATATTGTTCGTCGAGCGGGAGGAGTCATGAGCGATCAGGGCAGCGGACAGGATAACAAACCCGAAGCCGGCTGGCGCAGCGAGCACGATTCGATGGGCGAGATGCGGGTGCCTGCCGAGGCGATGTATGGTGCTTCTACGGCGCGCGCGGTGGAGAACTTCCCGGTTTCCGGTCTGCGCTTTCCGCGCGAGTTCATCAAGGCGCTGGGCCATATCAAGCAGGCTGCAGCGCAGGTGAATGCCTCGCTGGGTAAGCTTGATTCGGCCAGGGCGAAGCTCATCGGGACAGCTGCCGGGGAGGTTGCCGACGGTTTGTGGGATGTGCATTTCCCGCTGGATATCTTCCAGACCGGCTCGGGTACCAGCACCAATATGAACGCCAACGAAGTGATTGCGCATCGCTGTGCACAGCTTGACGGGGGCACGGCCGTGCATCCGAACGATCACGTGAATATGGGGCAATCCTCGAACGATGTGATTCCGACAGCATTGCATGTGGCCGCGGCCGATGTGCTTGTGCATACCCTGTTGCCGGCGTTGTCCCGTCTGCATGCCGGACTGCTGGATAAGGCTGCGGCCTGCATGGACGTGGTGAAAATCGGCCGCACACACCTGATGGATGCCACGCCGATTACCCTCGGGCAGGAGATTTCCGGATGGGCGAGGCAGGTGGAACTGGGCATGGCAAGGCTTGAGGACTGCCTGCCGCGCATGGCCGAGCTGGCGCAGGGTGGCACGGCGGTCGGTACCGGTTTGAATACCCATCCGGAGTTCGGATCGCGCATGGCTGAGGCCCTGTTCGGGATGTATGGCATCGGCTTTGCCGAGGCGGACAACCATTTCGAGGCGCAGGCAGCGCAGGATGCGGCGGTGGAGCTGTCCGGCGCGCTGCGCTGCGTAGCGGTTTCGCTGATGAAGATTGCCAACGATGTGCGTCTGCTGAACATGGGGCCGCGCTGCGGTCTCGGCGAGATCACCGTGCCGGCCGTACAGCCCGGGTCTTCCATTATGCCTGGCAAGGTGAATCCGGTGATTGCCGAATCGCTTGCCCAGGTGTGCGCGCAGGTGATCGGCAATGATGCGGCGATTGCCGCGGGCGGAGCCTCCGGCCTGCTGGATCTGAATGTCATGCTGCCGGTCATGGCTCACAACCTGCTTGAGTCGGAACGTCTGCTGGCGGCTGGCAGCCTGATGTTTGCCGACAAATGCATCGCCGGTCTCACGCCCAATACGGAGAGATGTGAGCAGCAGATTGAATGGAGTATGAGCATGGTGACATCGCTGGCTCCTGTGATCGGCTATGAACAGGCGGCGAAGCTCGCCAAGCAGGCGGTGCAGGAAGGCAAGACGGTGCGCCAGTTATGCCATGAGATGCAGGTGCTGCCGGATGAGCGGATCGATGGCCTGCTCGATGCCAGAACCATGCTGAACCCCCGGGACTGAGGAGCGCGGCCTGGGCGCTGCGCAAGGCAGCGGGCTGTGCTGGCTGGTGCGGTCAGTTGAATTTCTCGACAGCAGGCGGTGCCTTTCGTAGGCTGCGGCCCGTGATCAAGCGAGGCTTCCGATGAACGATAAACAGGCACAACTGGTACTTGCCGACGGGCGTATTTTTCATGGACAGGCGTATGGCGCCATCGGGCACTGCGTCGGCGAGGTGTGTTTCAACACATCCATGACAGGCTATCAGGAAATCCTCACCGATCCGTCCTATACCGATCAGATCATGACCTTCACCTATCCGCACATCGGTAATGTCGGGGTCAACGATGTGGATGCCGAATCGGATGGCGTCTCGGTGCGCGGCGTGATCGTGCGCGCCCCGTCGCGCATTACCTCGAATTACCGCGCCGAAGGCGATTTCGAGGCATGGCTGCAGCAGCAAGGTGTGGTCGGCATTGCCGACATCGATACGCGCGCGCTGGTCCGCCACCTGCGGGATAACGGCGCGCAGACCGGTGTCATCGTGTCGGATGGCATGAGCGAGAGTGATGCGCTGACCATGGCGCGCGGCTGGGAAGTGCTCGAAGGTCGCGACCTTGTCGGTCAGGTGAGCCGCGATCAGAACGGCGACTGGGATATCGGCACCTATGATCTGGACACGGTGGCCTTTGAAACCCCGGAGCAGCACAAGCATGTGGTGGCCTTCGATTTCGGTTGCAAGCGCAATATCTTCCGCAAGCTGGTGGATCGGGGCCTGAAGGTGACCATCGTGCCCGCGCAGGCTTCTGCCGCAGAGGTGCTGGCTCTGAAGCCCGACGGCATCTTCCTGTCCAACGGCCCCGGCGACCCGGCGGCTGTCGGTTATGCGGTGGAGACCATCCGCGAGCTGATCAAGGGCGATACGCCGGTGTTCGGCATCTGCATGGGTCACCAGTTGCTGTCCCAGGCCCTGGGGCTTTCTACCTTCAAGCTCAAGTTCGGTCATCGCGGCGGCAATCACCCCGTGAAGGACGAGACCACCGGCAAGATCGAGATCACCAGCCAGAACCATGGGTTTGCGGTGCGCGACGACAATGTGCCGGAGCATGTGGAGATCACCCACCGCTCGTTGTTCGACGGCACGGTCGAGGGGTTGAGGGTGAAGGGCAGGCCGGTATTCTCGGTGCAGTACCATCCCGAGGCCAGCCCCGGCCCGCACGATGCCGATTATCTGTTCGATCGCTTCGCAGACCTGTTGAAATAAACCGATCGGACGGTTCCTGAGCTTGGAGGCATAGGCCGGCTCGGATAGTCTGTCGCGATGCAATCCCTAGACATTGCCATGACCGCCCTGTTCGGCGTCGGACTATTGCAGGCCGCCTGGCTGAGCCTGGCGGCAGCCCGTCGCGGCGCGCCGTCGTCACTGATTATTCGCGGCGTCTGGTCGCTGACCGGTATCTGGGTGCTGCTCTGGCCGCTGTACTCCACGCCCCTTGCCCTGTTTGTCGCCATCGGGCTGTTTGCGTTGACGGTCGTGTTGCCGGCGCTGCTCAGGGCCGATGCCTGCAAGCGGGTCGTGCATGCATGGTCGGACGGTGCGTCGCAGCCCTGGCCGATGTGGATGTTCGTGCTGGCCCTGGCAGGCGCCGCCGCTCAGTTCTCCTACTATCCCGAATTCGGTTTCGGCACCGCGCTTTCGCTTTGCCTTGGTCTGCCTTTGGCCCACTGGTGGGATCGCTCCGGCCGCATGCGGTTGAACTTCCCGGCCAATCCGGGGCAGACGCTGCCCGGTCATATCAGCCTGATCCTGACGGTGGTGATCTGCTGCGGCTGGGGGTTGAACGTATACCAGCAGATCGGCTGGTTCGAGTCGCTGACCGCCACCCTGCTGGCCGGCTGCGCGGCATCGGCGGCGCGCGGCCTGATCCGTCATCCATTCAACGTGCCTGCGGTGGCCTTGGCCATCGGCAGTGTGCTCTGGCTGCTTTGATGCCCGTGACTGTCAGCGATGATCTGATCCGCATGGCGCTGGCCGAGGATGCGACGGAGCGGGATCTGACCGCCATGGCCACCATCGCGGCCGGCCAGCAGGGCGTGGCAACCATTACCGCCAAGGCCGACGGCGTGCTGTCCGGCATTGCCCAGGCCGAGCGCGTGTTTGCGCTGCTGGATGAGGGTATCCGCAGGCAGTGGCATCGCGGCGATGGTGATCGCGTGGTTGCCGGCGATTGCATCGCCACGCTGACCGGGCCGCTACGCTCCCTGCTCAGTGGCGAGCGCACGGCGCTGAATTTTATTCAGCACCTGTCCGGCATCGCCACCGCCACCCACGCCTTTGTTGAGGCGGTAGCCGGCACGGGATGCGCGGTGGTGGATACGCGCAAGACCACACCGGGGCTCAGGAACCTCGAAAAGCAGGCCGTGCTGCATGGCGGAGGCCTGAATCACCGCCTCGATCTGGCTTCCGGCATGCTGATCAAGGAGAACCATATCGCCGGCGCGGGCTCGATTGCCGCAGCCATCGCCAATTGCCGGGCATTGCTGGAAGGCGACTCCGAAGCCCGCGGTGTGTGGATCGAGGTGGAGTGCGAAACCATGGCCGAGGTGGGCGAGGCCGTGGCCGCTGCGCCCGATATCATTCTGCTGGATAATATGACACCGCAGCAGACGAATGCGGCACGCAAGCTGGTGCCGGCATCCATCGTGCTGGAGTCCTCCGGCAATATCACGCTGGGCAATGTGCGCGACTATGCCGTAACCGGCGTGGACCGCATTGCCATCGGTGCGATCACCCATTCGGCCCCTTCGCTGGATGTTTCGATGCGCGTCGATGCCACGCGTGGTGATGCCTGAGTACCATGCATCCGACACGTGAAGCCCTGCTGCGCCGCCTGAGTGAAGCAGACGGCGAGGTGTCGGGTGAGTCGCTGGCCGATACACTCGGCATCAGCCGCACGGCCGTGTGGAAGCATGTGCACGCGCTGCAACAGGAGGGGGTGGATGTGCGTGCCGAGCGCGGTCGCGGTTACCGCCTTTATGACGATGTGCTGGTGGCATCGGCGCTGAGCGATGCCCTTTGCGGGCAGGTGATCGGCAGGCAGGTGTTGCTGTTGTCCGAAGTGGATTCGAGCAACAGTGAATTGATGCGTATGGCGGTGGATGTTGATTCGCCCGCGCCCGAAGGCGCCGTGCTGCTGGCCGAGAGGCAGACGCGCGGCCGTGGCAGGATGCAGCGCGAATGGCTCACCTCGATGGGCCACTCGCTGGCCATGTCCGTCCTGCTCAGGCCTCCGCTGGCCCCGACCGAGGTGGCACAATTGCCGCTGCTGACCGCTGTGGCGGTGCAGCAGGCACTGGGGCCGATGGTTGCCCACCCGGAATCTGCGCCATTATCCATCAAATGGCCGAACGATATTCTGTGGGGCAGGCGCAAGCTGGCCGGCATCCTCACCGAGATGCGCGCCGAACCGGGTTCGGTGCAAGCCGTGGTGATCGGCATCGGTATCAATGTGCGGCCGCCCGACGGCGGCTGGCCGGCGCCGTTGCAGGACATCGCGGGCGACTTGAGCAGCGCCGCGAGCCGGCGGGTTTCCCGCATGCAGGTGGCCGAGGCGGTGCTGCGCCGGCTCGATCGGCTGTACCACGAATACCTGGAGCACGGCTTCGGCGGCATCCGCGAGGCCTGGTGGCACGGGCATGCAGCCTGCGGGCAGAAAGTGCGGGTGCATAACGGTTCAGGCTATATCGACGGCATCGCCGAGGCGCTGGACGAGGACGGTGCGCTGCTGCTGCGCACCGCCTCGGGACTTGAACGCATCGTGACGGGCGATCTGGAACTCAGGGAGGCGGCATGAAGGATCACGAGGCGAGCGGAAGATTGCTGCTGCTGGTGGATATGGGGAATACCTGCATGGTGTTCGGGCTGTACCGCGAAGAGGCCCTGCTCGGGCGCTGGCAGCTGTCCAGCGAACGCAGCCTGACGGCTGACGAACTGGCGCTGAAGTTGCGCGGTCTGCTGTCCAGCCTGCCGGACGGGGCGATGGACTCGGCGATAGACCGTGTTGACGGCGGCTTTGCCATCAGCGGAATCATGGCGGCCAGCGTGGTGCCGCATCTTGATCCGGTTCTTGCCGAGGCCTGCAAGCAGGTGTTCGGCATGGCGCCGATGTATATCGGTGGACCGAAGGTCAAAACCGGTATGGCCGTGGACTATAAGAACCCGCGCGAGGTGGGGGCGGATCGCATCGTCAACGCACTGGCCGCGCGCGAGGCCTTCGGCGCGCCGGTGATCGTGCTCGACTGCGGTACGGCAACCACCTTCGATATCGTTTCGCCCGCAGGTCACTACGCAGGCGGCCTGATCCTGCCCGGTATGGAGGTGGCGCTGGATGCGCTGTCCGGCCGGGCGGCCAAGTTGCCCGAGGTGTCTTTCGAGGCCTGCGAGCAGCTGATCGGTCGCGATACCGCCGGCAGCATGCAGGCGGGCAGCTACTGGAGCGCGGTGGACGGGTTGTCCGGCATTATACGCAGGCTGAGGGCCATGCCCGAGTATGCCGACGCTCCTGTGGTGGCGACAGGCGGGCTGGCCGGCCGCATCATCGATGCGCTGGGCGATGTCGACGAGCACCGTCCGCTGCTCACCCTGCAGGGTCTGCTGCTGCTGGCGCTGCGGCATTTCCGATAGAAAGAGCTGCCTGTTGTCGTTGCTGAAGACCGCCTTGTCACTTGTCGTGCTCGGCCTGCTGGCCTGGGCAGGGTGGCAGCTTTGGCTGCCGCCCGCGATGACCGCGCAGGGCGGGGCGGTGATGAAACATCTGCCGGAGCGGCCCGGCGAAGAGTCGGGACTGTGGCGCGTGGTCACAAGGCGCATGATTGTGCCGAAGGCGGCATCGGAGATGGGTGAGAACTTGCGCCAACGGGGGTTGCCGGCCATTCGGATATCGCACCAGGAGCAGGTGGAGCTGCATGCCTTTGACGACCCGCGCAGGTTCGAGGATCGCGAGGAGGCCGTGCAGGCACGCAACGAATGGAAAAAGGCCGGGTTTGATGCGGAGCTGATCAGGCCGGACGAGCGGTTCGGCGTCGCGCTCGGGCGCCTGTACATGGCGGCCTATGCGCAGCAGTTGCAGCGTCGCCTGGAGAGTGCCAGGCGTCCGTATACCTATGATCGCCGGCAGTTGGATATTCCCACCTGGCGATTTACCTTTGCACCCGCTCCCTATGCAGAGGCCTCGGCGCTGTGGTCGAAGGTGTATCAGATGGGGGTGGCTGACCCGGTATTGATGCGCGAATCGCGCTTCCGTGCGATGTTTGCGGATGCCGAGCTGGGGCAGGCTGGAGTGCAGCCCTGAAGGGGCGAGACCGTGGATGAAAGCGGCGGGGAATTGATTTAGTATAAGCACGGTTATTATATATATCGAAGCAACCGAGGAGGGGATTCATGACCCAGGATGAAATGAAGCGCAAGGTCGCCGAGGCGGCGCTCGAGTACGTGGTGGAAGGCAGTATTGTCGGTGTCGGTACGGGATCGACAGCGAATATGTTCATCGATGCGCTGGCCACGATGAAGGACAGCATCAAGGGAGCGGTGGCCAGCTCGGAGGCCACGGCGCAACGCCTGGCTGGTCATGGTATCGCGGTGCTGGATCTGAACGAAGCGCTGAAGCAGGTGGCATCGCTGTCGGTGTATATCGACGGCGCCGACGAATTCGATGCCGGCAGGAATCTGAGCACGGGCGGCGGCGGCGCACTGACCCGTGAGAAGATCGTGGCAGCGGCCTCCGACCGGTTCATCTGCATTGTTGATGAGACCAAGCGGGTTGAACATCTGGGTGCATTCCCGCTGCCCATTGAGGTGATTCCGATGGCGCGTGAACTGGTGACCGGTGTGGCAAAAGGGCTGGGGGGCCGGCCCGAGCTGCGCGACGGCTTTACCACCGACAACGGTAACATCATCATCGATGTGCATGATCTGAGCATCACCGATCCGCGCGGGCTCGAGGATGAGCTGAACAGTGTGCCGGGCGTGGTGACCAACGGCATCTTCTCGCATCAGGGAGCGGATGTTGTGCTGATGGGGACACCATCGGGCGTTGAAACCCTTGCCTAGCAGTCCCGGCCGAGTACCCAGCGTAGCGAATCCTGGCTGACGGGGGTATGAAAGGGCTTGCCCTGAAGGCCTTTGTTCCACTGCTGGCGGCACTTCTGGCAATGGTCTATGTCGTATGGGGCGGCCAGCAGGAGAGTATGCACCTGCAGGCCATTCACTATAAGCAGATCGATGATATAGAGGATCTGGCCCAGAACCTGGCGCTGGAGCACCTGTGGCTCGAGGAATTTCAGGCTACGGGTGATCAGGCTAACCATGAGCGTTTTCTGCTGCACCGGCGAAAGGCGGGAGAAATGCTTTCCGAGGCGATTCGATACAGTCGCAACGCCGAGGATCAGGATATGGCAAGCCAGGCCAGGCTCGCCACGGGGATGTCCGAATTGCAGCAGAAGTTCGAGGCGTGGCAGCAAGTGGCCGATGCCCGTGTGTCCGAAATCAGTTACGCGCAGGCGGAAACCGCACCTGGCGTGACGGATGAAAAATTCGATCTCCAGTTCAGACAGTTGATCGAGGTCTGTGAGCAGGTCGAGTCACTGGTGCGGGGGCAGCTTGCGGGCCACTTGCAGCAAATGGGACGTCAGAATGTGTGGATGTTCCTGCTGGCATCCCTGCTGGTCATCTCGGCTATCACTTACATGTTCGTTTCATTCCGGCGCCGGGTGGAAGGCATGCAGAGGGAGAACGCACTGCTCGGCAGGTTGGGCGAGAGCGAGCAGGAGTTCCGCGCTCTGTTCGAGTCGTCTCCGGTATCCATGTGGCTTGAGGACCTTTCCGAACTGAAGGAACGTGTCGAAAGTATCAAGGCCTCCGGCGTTACCGATTTCCGTACATATTGCGCGGAGCACCCTGAAACGGTGCGGGAGTGCGCCAGCCTGGTGCGCGTTCTGGATGTGAACCAGGCCACGCTGCATTTGCATGGTGCGACGGATAAGGATCAGTTGTTTGCCGATATAGGCAACACATTTACAGAGGAGTCCTTTGAGGCCTTCGGCGAGCAGATGCTGGCGCTCAGCGAGGGAATTATCGAGATGGATCGGCAGGTCCGGGTCAGGCGTCTCGACGGCGCGCCGGTGGATGTCATGCTGTCGGTGAAGGTGATGCCGGGGCATGAGGCGTCGCTGGATCGCGTACTTGTGGCCATGACGGACATCAGTAAAAGGGTGAAAGCCGAAGATAAGCTGCGCGAGAGCGAGCGTCGCCTGCAGCAGGCGCAGGTCGTGGCCCGGCTGGGCAACTGGGAGCTGGATGTCGGCAGTGGTGAGCTGCAGTGGTCGGACGAGGTGTTTCGGCTGTTCGAAATCGATCCGGCCCGCTTCGAGGCGTCCTACGAGGCTTTTCTTGACCGGGTGCACCCCGATGACAGGGCGATGCTGGTCCAGGCCTTTACGCGTCATCTTGAAGAAGATGTGCCTTATGATATCGAGCACCGCATGCTGTTTGATGACGGACGTATTAAATACATGCATGAGGCCTGCGTGACCGAGCGTGATGCGGATGGCAAACCGCTGCGCTCGCTTGGTACCGTGCAGGATGTGACCGAGCGGGTGTTGATCGAGCACGCCAGGGCAGAGCAGGCGGAGAAGATGGAGCATGTGCAGCGTCTTGAGGGTCTCGGTGTGCTGGCCGGGGGGATCG
>Ga0102953_1000245_pt1 | contig 39217 bp, 31 predicted proteins | sample SalPon2A_C_D2_MG_FD_78509 | JGI IMG/M metagenome (GOLD analysis project Ga0102953, IMG submission 78509) | Soil microbial communities from South San Francisco under conditions of wetland restoration - Salt Pond MetaG R2A_C_D2_MG | ecosystem: Environmental > Terrestrial > Soil > Wetlands | place... | reverse complement strand
TGCAACCTGCCCTGAGAGTTATATACTTGCAAACCGTCAGGAGACCAAAATGCCAAATGTCCCTAAAAAGCTCTCGACCTTTTCTCGACTTATCGTATTGTCATTGGTGGCGGCTTTTGCGGCCGTCGCATTTGCAGGTCCTGCGCGGGCACAGCTGCTTTCGCGGACTGAAATTGACCGCCGGGCTGACGCCCTGCTTTCCAAACTGACCCTGCAGCAGAAGATCAAACTGATCGGCGGCGTGGACAACATGTTCACCTACGCCACGCCGCAGATCGGGCTGCCGCGCCTGAAGATGTCGGACGGGCCGGTGGGTGTTCGCGTCTGGGGTCCCAGCATCGCCTACGCGGGAGGCATTGGCCTTGCAGCCTCATGGAACCCGGCTCTGGCCCACCAGGTGGGCGTGGCGCTGGGCCGGGACGCACGGGCCCGCGGTGTCCACTTTCTGCTGGGGCCAGGCGTGGATATGTATCGCGCGCCGATGAACGGCCGCAACTTTGAATACTTCGGCGAAGATCCTTACCTTGCTTCTGAGATCACCGTCGGATACATCGAAGGCCTGCAAAGTGAGAAGGTGTCGGCCACCATCAAGCATTACGCGGTGAACGATGCAGAATATGACCGTCAGAAGGAAAACGCCATTGTGGGTGCGCGCGCGCTGCGCGAAATCTATCTGCCGGTTTTTGAAGCGGCGGTCAGGCAGGCGCACGTGGGCGCCTTCATGGATTCCTACAATCTCATCAATGGCAAATACGCCACAGCAAACAAATTCCTGAACACAACCGTACTGAGAAAAGACTGGGGCTTCCGCGGCATTATGATGTCGGACTGGGGTGCGGCCCACGACGCTGTTGCCGACGCCAATTCCGGACTTGATCTCGAAATGCCGTCGGCAAAGTATATGAACGCGAAGAACCTGCTTCCGGCCATCAAGGAAGGCAAGCTGACCGAAGCAACCATTGACCAGAAGGTGCGGCGTATTCTGCGCGTCGCCATTCGCTTTGGCTGGCTCGATCACGACCAGACAGACCTGAACATTTCCAAATACAGCCGGGAATCTCTGGCGACGGCGCTCCAGTCGGCAAAAGAAAGCATGGTGCTGCTGAAGAATAAAGGGCACCTGCTGCCGCTCGATCTCAGCAAGGTCCACACCATCGCCCTGATCGGGCCAAACGCTTTCCCGACTCCCAATTCCGCCGGCGGCAGCGGCCATGTCACAGCGATTGCTCCGGTCAGCTTTCTGGAAGGACTCACCAATGGGCTGCCGCACACCAAAATCCTCTGGAACAGCGGCGTGAAAGAGCTGTCTGAACTCATCGGGGGGAAAAGGTCCCCCATGCCCGTCAGCAACAATTTCTCAACCGACGCCCAGGGCATGCACACAGGCCTGACCCAGGAGGAATTTGACAGCGGGACTTTCAGCGGCACGCCCGACCGAACCCAGGTGGTGCCGGCCGTGAAGTTTTGGGGCGGGAGCCAATTTACGTCGAGTTCGAAGAAGAAGGCTGCCCTTCGGTGGACGGGTTACTACACGCCGAAGACTTCCGGGCCACAGGAATTCATCGTTGCTTCCGTCGCCCTCGACGCCTACCAGCTCTACGTCAACGGAAAGAAAGTGCTGACGGGGTTGCCGGGCCGCGGCGAGCCGAAAAGCGTGGAAATCAATCTCCCCGCGGGCAAGTCGGTTCCCGTTCGGCTGGACTATGAGCCGGAAACAACCAGAATCCGGATTGGATTCAACGCTCTGTCAGCCGCCGACATGCTGAATCCCAACGTCACAAAGGTGGCCGCAAAAGCTAAAGTTGTGGTGCTTGCAGTTGGCTTCGACTCGGAAACAGAAGGCGAAGGGCACGACCGCACCTACGCCCTGCCCCCGGGGCAGGAAGCTCTCATCAGGGCCGTTGCCGCCACGAACCCGCACACCGTTGTCGTGCTGACTTCGGGCGGCAGCGTGGCCACCGCCGGCTGGCTCGGACGCGTGCCGGCGTTTCTGGAATCGTGGTACGGCGGTTCGGAAGCAGGCAAGGCGCTGGCGGACGTCCTCTCGGGCCGCATGAATCCCTCCGGCAAACTGCCCATCACCTGGTGGAAGCGCGTGCAGGACAATCCCACCTGGAACAACTACTATGAGCCGGCCGGTTCGCACGATGTCCATTACCGCGAGGGCATCTTCCTCGGCTATCGCGCTTATGGACACAACGGCCAGCCGGCACCGCTGTTCCCGTTCGGCTTTGGGCTTTCTTACACTACCTTCGCCTTCAGCAATCTCAGTGTGAGCCCCACCACTGCCAGCCCTAACGGGCCCATCACCGTGAGCTTTGACGTGAAGAACACCGGCAGCCGCGCCGGCAGCGAAGTGGGCGAAGTTTATGTGAGCGATCCGTCCGCCACCGTGCCACGTCCGGAGATCGAGCTGAAAGGATTCCAACGCGTGACACTCAATCCCGGCGAGACGAAGCACCTGAGCGTCAAGCTCGACAAGCGCTCACTGGCTTACTGGGACGTGAAATCGAACGGCTGGAAAGTCGATCCGGGCACGTTCGTGGTCTCCGTCGGCGACAGTTCCGAAAACCTGCCGCTGAAACAGAAGTTCACGGTGCAGTAAGGCTGGCAGGTGGGATGGGGTAGGTGGTATGTGGAAGGTCGGCTGGCAAAAGGACCATGGCACGAGCCCGCCATCGCGGCTGCTGCCTAGGGGCTCTTTGTCCCCGCCTCGGCAAATAGGCCGGCGATGATTGCTTTGGCCTCTTCCTGGATTTTGTGCAGATGGTCTTCGTCCAAAAAACTTTCGGCATAGACTTTGTAGACGTCTTCGGTGCCGGAGGGTCGGGCGGCGAACCAACCGTTGGCCGTCACCACTTTCAATCCGCCGATGGGCTGGCCGTTGCCGGGAGCGGTGGTGAGCATGGATTCGATTTTCTCGCCTGCCAGCTCCGAAGTTTTCACCTGGTCAGGAGTCAGTGCCTTGAGAACCGCCTTCTGCTCGGCCGTGGCAGGGACATCGATCCGCTCATAAGCCGGAGCGCCGAATTCCGAGGTCAATTCCGCATAGAGTTCGCCGGGATCGTGGCCCGTCACGGCTGTCATTTCGGCCGCCAGCAGACCCATGATCATGCCGTCTTTGTCGGTGGTCCAGACGACGCCGTCGCGCCGCAGGAAGGACGCCCCGGCGCTCTCCTCGCCGCCGAATCCGAGAGAACCGTCGAGCAGCCCATCGACAAACCATTTGAAGCCCACCGGAACCTCCACCAGTTTCCGGCCCAGCTTGGCCGCCACACGATCGATCATGCTGCTGCTCACCAGCGTTTTGCCCACGCTCGCCCGTGGCTGCCATTCCGGGCGGTTCCGGAACAGGTAGGAAATCGCTACGGCCAGATAATGATTGGGATTCATCAGCCCTGCACTGCGCGTCACGATGCCGTGTCGGTCATGGTCCGTGTCGCAGGCGAAGGCCACGTCAAAGCGATCTTTCAGCGAAATCAGTGCCGCCATGGCGTAGGGCGACGAACAGTCCATGCGGATCTGCCCGTCCCAGTCGAGGGTCATAAAGCGAAAGGTGGGATCCACCAGTTTGTTGACCACGGTCAAGGCAAGAGCGTAGCGTTCACTGATGCGCTCCCAATAGGCCACGCCTGCTCCGCCCAGCGGGTCGACGCCGATTTCGACGCCCGCTCCACGAATGGCTTCCAGATCCACCACAGCACTCAGTTCGTCGATATAAGCTGTCGCAAAGTCATGTTTGTGGGTGGTTGGAGCCTTCAGCGCTTTGGCCAGTGGAATTCTTCTTACTTCACTAAGCCCGCCCTCCAGCAGGGTATTCGCGCGTCCTGCGATCCAACTTGTGATGGAGGTATCGGCGGGCCCGCCTTCCGGAGGGTTGTACTTGAAGCCACCGTCTTCCGGAGGATTGTGGGAAGGCGTAATCACAATTCCGTCCGCCCGCTCCGCTTTCGGCTGGCCATTGTGGGTCAGGATGGCATGCGACAGCACCGGCGTGGGAGTGTAGCCATCGTCGCGGTCAATCATCACATCAATTTCATTGGCTGCCAGAACTTCCAACGCCGTGGCATACGCAGGCTCCGAGAGGGCGTGGGTGTCTCTGGCCAGGAAGAGCGGACCAGCAATCTTCTGATCGCGTCGATAGTCGCAAATGGCCTGGCTGATAGCAAGGATGTGCCCTTCGTTGAAAGAGTTCGAGAGCGAGGAGCCGCGATGGCCGGAGGTTCCAAAGGCTACCCTCTGCGCGGGGTCAGCAGGGTCAGGCCGCCCGGCATAGTAGGCGGTGATCAGACGCGGAACATTCACCAGCGTCGAAGGGTCTGCCGGCTGCCCGGCCCGGGGATGTGCCATAAGTCTTTGTCCTCCGTCAGGGTGTCAAATTGCAGACTGGCAAGGATATTTTTCTGTGCGCCCGAGCTTAGAGGCACCACGTCTAGAAGTAGCATTGTAACACCATCAGGAAAGCCACTTCAGTGAGGGTGGCGCCACCAAGACAAAGGCCTGGCGGTGCTATAATATTAAGATTTAGAGAGTTGCAGGGGAGCCTATGTACTCCGTTTTGTTATGGCTGGCTTTAATCCTCTACTTTGTGGGCATCGTGCTGACGGTCCCGTCGGTGATGAAGCATCGTCCGTCGCTGCCTTCCTCGGCGCTGGCAGCTCTCGGCCTCGGTCTGGGATTCCATGCAGCTTCCCTGACTGTTAGAGCAGTGCATCTGGACCGCCTTCCGGTGATTGACGTCCAAAGCGCCCTTTCGTTTTTTGCATTTCTGGTGACGTTGGCCTTTTTCCTGGCGTACCTGCGCTACAGAATCAACGTTCTGGGCATCTTTATGCTGCCGCTGGTTTTCGTCCTGACGTTGTTTTCGGCGCTTCGGCCGGGGCCGTCTTTCCAGTCGATGGCCTTTCGCAGCGGCTGGCTAATGGTCCACATCAGTTGCATCATGCTGGGCTACGTGGGATTTTTTCTCACCTTTGTTGCGGCTGTCATGTACCTGATCCAGGAGCGCCAGCTCAAGTCCAAGAATCCCCAGCAGACTTATTACAGGCTGCCTTCACTGGAAGTCTGTGACCAGCTCTACTCCCGCTCACTCAAGTTTGGCCTGCCTTTCCTGACAGTGGGAATCCTGACGGGCTTTGTGTGGGCCGCCCACGCCTGGCACGGAGCGTGGGAACTGGATCCAAAGATCCTTGCGGCGCTGATTACATGGCTCATTTATCTCTTCCTGTTTTCTGCGCGTTTGAGCGGCACCTGGCCGGGGCGGCTCTCAGCCTACGTGGCCATCGTGGGATTTGCCGCGATTATGGTGACTTTTGTAGGCATCAGCTTCGTGAGCGGCTGGCACGGTTACATACCCCGGCTGGGCAAAGCACCCTGATGTGATGTAGCTCACATACCTTTGTAGCAGAGTGTCGGAAAATATTGAGTGCCAGTGAAGTGAAAAGAAGATGAACCTCGCTCTCTTGGGAATCAACCATCGGACGGCCCCCGTGGAAGTCCGGGAACGGATGAGCATTCCGGAATCACGGCTTCGAGAGGCCGTGTCCGACCTGCTGCACCGCGATGGCATCCAGGAAGGCCTGATCCTCTCCACCTGCAACCGTGTGGAAGTTATCGCCAGCGCCAGAGACCGTGTTGCGCCCGAGCCCCTGATCCGCAAGTTCCTGGCAGACCACCATCATTGCAATCTTGCAGATTATGAAAGTCACTTCTACTATCACCGCCAGCAGGAAGCCATCGAACACCTGTTCCGGGTGGCGTCAAGCCTGGACTCGATGATCGTCGGCGAGCCTCAGATTCTTGGCCAGTTGAAACAGGCTTACAACGCGGCACGGGAGGTCGGGGCTCTGAACGGGACCCTGAACGAAATCAGCGTCCAGGCCCTGGCCGTGGCCCGGAAGGTCCGGCGAAACACCGCCATCGGTGAATCGGCAGTTTCTGTTTCTTACGCGGCCGTCGAGCTCGCCCGTAAGATTTTCGGCGACTTGGCAGGCAAAACCATTCTGGTTCTTGGGGCGGGCAAAATGAGCGAGATCGCTGCCAGGAATCTGATCCGCAGCGGCGCAGGCACTATCCTGGTGGCGAATCGCACCTATGACCGTGCGGTTGAACTGGCCAGGGCCTTCCACGGCACGGCCATCCGCTTTGAGCAGATGCTGGACCACGTGGAGAAAGCGGACATCGTGATCTGCTCAACGGCAGCCCCACACTACGTGATTCACCGCCACCATGCAGAACAATGGCTCGCTGCAAGAAAGAACCGGCCGATGTTTTTTGTTGATATTTCAGTGCCGCGCAACATCGATCCCTCCGTCAACGAACTGGATAACGCCTTCCTTTACGATATTGACGATCTGGGACAGGTGGTGGAAGCCAACAAGAAACAGCGTGAACGCGAGGCCATCTGGGCAGAAGAAATTATTCAGCAGGAAGTACAGAAGGCCATGCGCCGCCTCGCTTCGCGGGAAATTGTGCCCACCATTGTGGCCCTGGAGCAGAGGCTCGAAACCATTCGAGAGAATGAGCTTGAGCGCTACCGCAGCCGATTGGGCAACCTGACACCCCAGCAGCGTGAGGCCGTCGATGCTCTGACCCACGGCATCTTGAACAAAATCATCCACGGCCCGATTACCGAACTCAAAAGCGGTGTCGGCCGCCCCGAGCAGAGTTCGCTGGTCTCCATGGTCCGTAAGATGTTCGGGGTCGCCGAGTGACGCACTGAATCAACGGGGCACTTTGAATTCGTCTATGACTTTGCAACTTTCAGGAATGGTTCCAAAATTCCTCCGGACATTTTAAACTTATTGCCAACCTCATGAAGATTACGATTGGATCACGCGGCAGCGCACTGGCTTTGTGGCAGGCAAACTGGGTGAAGGACCGTCTTGAGTCCGCCGGCCACGAACTCACAATCGAGATCATCAAGACCAGTGGCGACAAGCTCCAGAATGCAGCATTGGCCGCGTCTGGGACCAAGGGGCTGTTCATCAAGGAAATTGAAGAAGCGCTGGTGGCCGGGCATGTGGACCTGGCCGTGCACAGCATGAAGGATCTCCCCACCGACCTGCCCAAAGGTCTTGGTGTGGCAGCGGTCCCTAAGCGTGAAGACCCGCACGATGCTCTTGTCTCAAAGGGCGGTCTGAAGTTGCAGGATCTGCCGGTCGGAGCACGGATCGGCACCAGCAGCCTGCGGCGACAGTCCCAATTGTTGGCCTTGCGCCCCGATCTCAAAATGGTTGCAATGCGCGGCAATGTGGATACGCGGCTGCGAAAACTCGAACGAGGCGACTGTGAAGCTCTGGTGCTTGCCGGCGCGGGATTAAAACGCCTGGGGTTTGCTTCGCACATCACAAGCTGGTTCAGCGAATCTGAAATATGCCCGGCGGTCGGCCAGGGGGCGCTTGCCATTGAAATCAAAATGCAGAACACAGCCGTGGGGGAGGTGGTTTCGCAACTTGACCATCCAACCACCCATCAGGCCGTCCGTGCAGAAAGAGCCATGCTCCAAGCGCTGGGTGGAGGGTGCCAGCTTCCCATCGCGGCTTACGCAAAACGCGACTCGGGGAATTTAGATCTGACGGGTGTGGTTGCCGACCCCGATGGCACGCGACTGCTCAGGGCACGCGCCAGAGGGAAGCCTGAGAATCCGGAGCCTCTGGGAAAACAGGTAGCGGAGGAACTCTTGCGCCAGGGTGCGAGCGAACTGCTCGGCAATGCGGACAACTGATCCCGGCGAGGTTCTGTGTTGGTCCTCTCTTTGGATTCCACCCAGCGGTGCATGACAGGTTGATATGAGCGGAAAAGTTTATCTTGTCGGCGCGGGACCGGGCGACACGGGACTACTGACGCTCAAGGGCAAATCTGCTCTCGAACGCGCTGACGCCGTCATCTACGACTTTCTTGCCAATGAAGACCTCCTGCGCTTTGCGCCCTCCGATTGTGAGCGGATTTGCGTGGGTAAGCGGCCTGGCGAAAAAACGCTCCTCCAGGAAGAGATCAATGAACTGCTGGTCAGCAAGTCCGCTGAGGGAAAGGTCGTGGTCCGGCTGAAAGGGGGGGACCCTTTCATTTTCGGACGCGGGGGCGAAGAAGCCCAGGCGCTGGCCAGGGCGGGCGTTCCGTTTGAAGTCGTTCCGGGAATTTCTTCGGGCTACGCCGCGCCGGCTTACGCTGGAATTCCCTTAACCCATCGGGAATTGTCATCGAGCGTCACCTTCCTCACCGGCCACAATGATCCTTCCAAATCACCAACCAGTATCGACTGGACAAAACTTTCCGCTGGAGCGGACACCCTGGTCCTTTTCATGGCAGTCCGCAATCTGCCAGAAATCAGCACGGTCCTCATCCAGGCCGGCCGGGCCCCAAACACTCCTGTTGCCGTCATCCGGTGGGGAACCCGCCCAGGGCAGCAAACCGTGGCAGGAACCCTGGCCGATATTGCAGCCAGGGCCGAGGGCATTGAAGCACCTGCTGTCATCGTGGTGGGAGACGTTGTTGGCCTGCACGATGAATTGAACTGGTTTGAGCAACTTCCACTTTTCGGGAAGCGCATTGTTACAACCCGGGCGCGCGAGCAGTCCGGCACTCTGCGAGAGGCCATCGAGGAATTGGGCGGGGAGGCCGTCGAGATTCCGGCCATTGAGATTCGCGATCCGCGATCGTGGGAGCTGATGGACCAGGCCATCGACCGGCTGGAAGAATTTAATTATCTCGTGTTCACATCAGCCAACGGCGTCAAGAAGTTCCTGGGCCGACTACCGGCGTGCGGCCGCGACGTGCGCAACCTGAAAGGGCTACAGATTGGCGCCATCGGGCCGGGCACATCGGCTGAACTTGCAGCCGCCGGCATCCACGCCGATTTCCTGCCTAGGGAATACAGGGCGGAAGGACTGATTGAGCACTTCAAGGATATAGATGTTCGCGGGAAAAGCTTCCTGATCCCGCGGGCAAAGGTTGCCCGGGATATTCTGCCGCGCACACTTGAGGAACGGGGCGCGTGTGTCGAAGTGGTCGAAGCCTATGAAACGGTGCAGCCGCAGTTTGCTCCGGGAGAACTCGAGGGGCTGCTCAATCCCTCGCCAGACATGATTACCTTTACCAGTTCGTCTACCGTAACGAATTTTGTGAAGCTGATGGAGAGCGAAAATCTTCTTGCGATCCTGAAAGAGGTTGCGATTGCATCGATTGGCCCCATCACGTCCGCGACAATTCGGAAGCACGGCCTGCAGGTTTCTGTTGCAGCCGCGGATTCGACAGTCGGAGGCCTTGTCCAAGCCCTGCAAGACTACTTCCGCCCTTCATAGCGACAAAATCCCTGCCATCCCTCCTGCCGAAACAAACTCCGGACAGTTGATTATTTGAGGACGCAACCCGCCAGTGGATGTTCTCAAAGGTTCAGAAGTTCCCGAAGCCTTCGGGTCTGGGCCCGACTCACGGGAATTTCTGTTTCATGGCGGTCCTGCATCTTCAATTGATAGGAGCTCTTAAACCAGGGGACCACTTCTTTGATTCGGTTGATGTTGACAAGGTAGGAGCGATGGGCGCGCCAGAAAATATTAGGATCCAGGTTGTTTTGCAGCTCTTCTACAGTGCGGAAATTCGATTGTCCGTCAAGATCCTTGGTTACAATCCTGATCACGCCATCTTCAATCGTCGCATAAATAATGTCTGAGGAATCCACCAGGACCATACGGTTTCCGCTCTTGACCACAAGTTTGCTGGACTGCATGGGGCGTTCTTCAATCATGTGCACCAGCCGGTCAAGCTTTTGGAAAGCTGCTTCAGATGCCTCCAGCATCGCGCTCACCCGCTGCAAAGCCTTGTCCAGCCGGTTCCGCTCGATAGGCTTCAGCAGATAGTCAACGGCATTCACCTCAAACGCGCGCACGGCATAGTGGTCATATGCAGTGACAAAAATAAAATACGGCATGCGGCCATTTCGATCGAGCAGCTTTTTGATGACTCCAAAACCGTCCAGACCGGGCATTTGGACGTCCAGAAAAACAAGGTCGGGGCCCAACTCGCGAATCAGGCTGACTGCCTCCACACCATTCTTTCCCTGCCCGATGATCTCGACATCGGGAATCTGCTTCAGCAGGTATGCCAATTCATCCCTAGCAGGCTGCTCATCATCCACAATGAGTGCGGATATCTTCATTGTGTACCTTTCAGCTTCTCGTCGACTCCGAAACCGATGAGTCCAATATGAAAACCAGTATACCAGTCTGCGGGAAGCGTTGACACGCCCAGACATTCACAGAAGGGCTCTGGCACGCTTCCCAACCCAGCATGGAATTCCCTTCTGCCAAGTTTGATTTGTGATACGATGTGCTCGATAAAAGGCCTCTGAAGCTTTGGCAGGAGGCCGGTTTTCAACGCCATGTAAGCCCGTATTAGAAAGGAGCGGCCATGAAACGCCGAATCCTAACGGTTATTCTTGCAGGACCTTTGTTGTTCGGGCTGCCCATCCTTCAATCACTCCACGGTCAAACCTGCAACGACGACGCGGGAATGGTCAAGAGCTATGTGCAGAGCCTGTCTAACCTGGTTGGCACTGTCAAGAAAGAAAACCTTTCCGCCTTTCAAAAGGATTACCACGAACAAAGTTGTCTCACCCGGCTTACGCTCTCCCTGGGGATTGTCAACAGCCTGATCGATTGCCTGAATAAAGCAGCAAAAGATCCCACAGCCACCCCACAACAGGTCGCCGCAATCAAGAGCAAACTTCAGAACTATGTTAAGCTCAAGTCTTTGCTGGAAAAGGACCGAGATGCTTTGAAGGCTACAAAGGACCCGAAGACCGCCAAATCGGTCATTGAGAAGTTCGTCCTTCCAGCATGACCGGCCAGGGGCACTTGCTCCGGCATATTGCCTGAACTGAAGCAAACGCCGCGGAAATTTTCCGGCAGCAGGCTGAGGAGGATACTGTTCCCCCCATGAAATCCCAGGTTCGCATTCTCAAAAGCAAGAGTGTGTACGACGGGCGAGTCATTCGCGTCAAGCTTGACCGCGTGATTGAGCCTGGCGGTGTTGAGGCAACACGTGAAGTTGTGGAACACCATGGTTCAGTCGTTGTCATACCGCGGCTTCCCAATGGGCACATCATTCTGGTTCGGCAGTTCCGATACCCTGCCCGGAAACACCTGTGGGAGCTCGTTGCCGGGTCCATGGAGCCCGGAGAGAGCGTCATTCGTGCGGCCCGCCGGGAATTGCGGGAAGAAACGGGTTACAGGGCAGGTACACTGAAACGTCTCATCTCTTTTTACCCCAGCCCTGGTTTTTTGACCGAAAAGATGCATATGGTGGAAGCCCAGGACTTGAAGCCTTCCAAAGCCAATCCCGAGGAGGATGAGCGTATCGAAGTGGGAGAATTTTCGAGAGCTCAGCTTAACAAGCTCCTGCGCGAGAAGAAGATTTCCGACGGGAAAACGCTGGTGGGTTTGCTGTGGAACCGATGGTGTTAAGGCATCAGTTGAGCTAACCGCTGGCACTTCTACAATTTGAACATCTCTACTTAAGTGTCAATATTCCCTTGACAAGCAGATTCCTAAATATATACTTAGTCGCCAAGGAGTTGGTGCGGTGTTCGTAGCGGGCGATCGCTTTTGAAGGCAGGGCCGGGGATCAACGGTGATTCCCGGCCTTTTCTTTTAAGACACTTCGTCGTAGCTACGGAGCCCCAATGTTCAGCAATTTAAGGAGGGATGGCAGTGGCACGACTTCAAGGCAAAGTAAAGTGGTTTAATAACAGTAAAGGGTACGGCTTCATCGGGCAGGATGAGGGAGCCGATGTATTTGTACATTATTCAGCAATCGAGGGTGACGGATTCAAGTCACTTCAAGAAGGGGATTCCGTCGAATTTGAGATCGTCCAGGGGCAAAAGGGACCTCAAGCGGACAAAGTGACAAAACTGGGGTAAAATGGACGGGTTTACAACCGGGAGCTTGAATCAGCGTTCTAATGACAGTTCAATTGCTGCGATCCGCCAGGGCGCTCATTCATTTCTTAACAGTTTTTTTACAAGTACAACCGTTGATTTGTTTTAGAATAGATGCTCCTTGCAGGCTGGGTTAGTCCACTGGAGGAACCCCCGGATATTGCGGAATAGAAATTCATTACCCAAAGCTCAGTACGCCCGAGGCTCGATTATCTCGATAGCCATTGGGAGGAAAGCAATGAAACGACTGATTGCCGTTTTAGGAATGATCTTCCTGACAGTGACTCTCTGCTCCGCAGCTGGTAGAGTCGTCATGGCACATCGGGACGGAGTCCTTCACCGACCGGGTGTGAATCCAGCAGGTTCAGTTGCCCTGACCATCCCTGCGGAGACATTGGTGAAAGCTCGGCTCATTTCCGGAATGCACACCCTTGTCAGCCATGTTAATGACCCGGTTTCTGCTGAGATGACAGAACCAGTCTACATCAACGGCCGCATGGCTCTGCCCGAGGGAACGCTTTTTGACGGGCACATCACCTCAATCCGTCGCCCTGGCTGGATGCGGCACAATGGAGAAATTGCCTTCCGGTTTGACCACGTCACGCTGCCTGATGGCCAGCAGGTTCCGGTTTCGGCAATCATCACCCACTTGGACAGGAACAAGAATCTGAAGGGCACCCTTGACACAGAAGGACACTTGCGAGGGCATAGGAGGGCGTCGTGGAGAAACTTCCTAACCGGGGCGGTAGGCGTTGGAGGGCTGACTATCGCCAAGCTGGCCGTTGCGAGTTCAACCGCACTGACCGTGGCTGCACCCGCAAGCGCCGCGGCTTTTGTGGGCTATGAGCTTTTTCTCAGGCGCGGGAGCAACGTGAATGTTCCTCCCATGACGGGTTGCCGCATCCGGCTCCTCAGTTCGCTAACCGTCTCCTGACTGGTCTAAATAGCCTTGATAAAGACCGGGGCAAGCCATATCTATCAGAGCTAATGTGCGGCGGGCATCATTTCCCACCGATTTCGCCATAATTGGCCACCAGATTAATTCCGATCTGGTCTCCAGTCTGTGAAAGGTCCATTTTTTGGAAGGGGTTGGTCCGGTTGGGGTATTGATTCTGCCAGGCAATCTGTTGAGCCAGCTTTAAACCTTCCAGCACCTGCCTGAGACTTTGCGCGTCTTCGTCGGATTTGCAGTACATTTCGAGATTCAGATGCACATTACTGCCCGTCTGGACCTTATATCCGAGTGCGTTTACACTCTGAAAGACCTTTGACCAGTCCATCTCGACCGTGGCTTGCCCTGGCATCCAGCCTTTAAACCAGGACGCGACTGCAGAAGCAGTCGCGACTCCCCAGATCGGCGCCTTACCCTGTTCCTCCTTCACTATTTTGGCAAAAATGGCATTGGAACCGATAGAAGCCCCGCCGCCGTCCAGAGTCTGTGTAATCTGGCTGAGCGTGGCAAGGGTACCAAAGATACCTTCAGTCGAACTGAGGACTACGACACATACGCTTTCCAGCCCCGCGCCAAGACAATAACCGGTCTTCCCGCCGATTTGTTGCGGGGGAAGATTATGGGCAGCCGCATGGGCCTCAAGGGCATCGGAACGGAAGTGTCCTCCTGCAAACCCGTAAAGGTTCAGCTTGGAACCGGAAGCATTCCAGCCCAAAACCAGTTGGTCAATGTCGGTTTCTGCTACTCCCAGTTCCGCCATTGAGGCCACAAGCTTCTTAAGACGCGGCCCCGTATAGTGTTCACGCAAACTCTCATAGTTCGGAAGTTTACGCAGCGTTGCAGGACTTGAGTATTCAAAGCGGATGGTGTCCGCCGGAAAGCTGTTCAAGGCCTTCGTCACCAGGTCCTGTCCCAATAAAGGGACAACACCACAGCTCAGCAAGATTACCGTCATCCATATGATGGATCTTAATGACTTCATTCAACCCTCTTCTTCGGCTTTCAGCACCACCACTTCGCGCCTGTGTGACCGTGTAAGAAATGTCTTGAGGCTGCAACCGGCCGTCAGCTTTTCAATCTCCCGGTTGGACAAAGGTGCATAAGGGAATGTGCCGGTTCCTTCGCCTTCCGACCCGAGTGTCGTGAGGCCCTCCAGCCACCACCGGCCGTCTTTGCCCAAAGCAAGGTTGCGTTCGCGGAGGAAGCAAAAGAAGATCCCTCCTGGTCCAAGAAGCGAAAGAAGAAATCGGACCAGCTCCGGAACATGGTCATGGGGAACAAGGTCAAGCAGGTGCCAGCAACAGATTAAACTGAGAGAACCTGGGGGAACAGGGGGTACTTGATTGAGCAGTTCATCCACGCAGAACAGCATTTGCTTACCTTCCTGCCGCCAGTAAGCAGGGTCACCTCGCTGCAAAGGGGCAATCAGGTCAGCTACGTAAACCTTGGCGTGCCGCTTTATCAAAAGATTGACAGTAGTGGATGAAACAGTTCCGCAATCCAAAACGTGCGGGGTTGCAACGTCCTGGAAATAGTTCCAGATCCATTCGAGAGCCTGGCTGCGTACAGCGGAACTCTGGTCTGGAGAAGACTTCTTGCGAGAAGCCTCCTGCGTCTTTACTGAAAACATCGACAGACCCTGATACAACGCACGGACACCCTTGAATCACTTCGCCGGCCAGGCAGAAAGCTCACAGTTTAGCAGGTTGATACACACGCACTGAGACCGCGCACACTGCAATCGCGACCTGAGCACAGCTTTCGTTCCTCTAATTCCCAGGTTTGGATGTGGCTGCCGCCGCAGTTACGGGCTTGCGTTCTTCCGGCTTTGCGTCGCGAAGGATATCAATGCTGCCTTTGAAATAAGCACCTTCTTCAATGGAGACGCTTCCCGACTTCAGATCCCCGGTCACATTACCAGTCCGACGAACTTCAATCTTTTCACGCGCGGTCATGTTCCCATGAACAGTCCCATAAACGACCACTTGCCGCGCCTGGATTTCGGCCTTCACTTTGCCGTTCGGACCCACTGTAAGGCAATGGTCCTGCAGGTTTACGGTCCCTTCGAACTGCCCATCAATCACGAGATCTTCGTTTGAAGACAGTTCTCCCTTCAGGATAATTGAACGGCCAATCGTGGCTTGCACCTGGCCTTGGGAGCTACCAGTTGAGTCTCTTCGAATGCTTTCAGGCATAGAGGTTTCCACCTTAGAAGGATTAGACGATGCGGGAACGGTTGGCTTTACTGACGGGACACCGGGCTGCGACTTTTTTTCCTTCTCCCACCACATAATATGCTCCTGTCATTAAAGTTGTGGCGGAAAAGACCGCCTGCCGCCCCCCGTCGACTGCATATTAACTCGGAAGCCAACGAGATTGCAACGGTCTTTCAGCTTGCGCTCAGGATTGCATGATTTTCAAATGATTGCGGGAACTGTGGCGCCACTAGAGGCATAAATCCAGCCCCCTTAAAGTTTCTCTTTCGGCCGGAAACGCGAGGACGAGAGTAGCTTTGTTGTTTCAGCTGCAATCAGATTCCCCATGCGCGAAGTGGACACAGGACGCTTACGCCCCGGCAGGTCCGGGGTCCGTGCTCCCCTTTTCAAGACCTTCTCGATGGCCATTTCAATGGCGGCTGCGGGGCGTTCCATACGGAACGAATAGCGCAACATCAGTGCGGCGGAAGCAATAGTCGCAATAGGGTTGGCGCGTTTTCTTCCGGCAATATCAGGCGCAGACCCGTGGACCGGTTCATACAACCCGGCCCTTTCACCCAGGCTGGCTGACGGCAATAAGCCTATCGAGCCCGTCAGCATCGCGGCCTCATCGCTGAGGATGTCGCCGAAAATGTTGTTGGTGAGGACCACGTCAAAGCTCGTGGGCCTGGCAATCAGCTGCATCGCGCAGTTGTCAACATAAAGATGGTCAAGCTTAACGTCCGGATAAGCTTCGCCTACCCGCATGACCACGTCGCGCCACAAGCGGGAGCTTTCAAGGACGTTTGCTTTGTCAACCGACGTCACCTTCCGCCTGCGCAGCCGCGCGAGTTGGAAGGCCCGATGCGCCACCCTCTCAATTTCATGCTCGCGATAAGTCTCGGTATTCACACCCATCCGCTCGTTGTTCTTCGTAAAGATGCCACGGGGATTGCCAAAATAAATTCCTCCCATCAACTCACGAACAATCACCAGGTTCGTGCCACGCACGACAGCGGGTTTCAGGGCCGAAACGCTCACCAGCGAATCAATCACGCGCGCCGGCCGGAGGTTCGCATACACACGAAGCCTCTGCCGTAGTTGCAACAGGCCAGCCTCGGGCCGACTATCCGGCCGCCGGGAATCCCATTTGGGCCCGCCCACGGCCCCCAGAAGAACCGCTTGTGCGTGGTTGCAAATTGAAATGGTTTCAGGAGGAAGTGGCACTGCAGTCGCATCAATCGCGCATCCTCCAACCAGGCCGGTCTGAAATTGAAATTTAGGCCCGACAACACCCTCAATTGCTCGCAAAACTTTAAGGGCTTCTTCGGTTACTTCCGGGCCGATTCCGTCGCCCGGCAAGACGGCTACTTTGAATATGGCATGCATTTGATAACAGGCATCTTACACGAATCGCACTTGAAAGGACAAGATATAATTGAACTTAAAGCGATGAAATAGTTCCGAAGTGACGAATCTGGTCTCGGCCAAAATATCAAGCCATGTATTTTCAACAGATTAGGAAGGTAGCTCGGTGCTTTCCAATCAAACGGCCCATTTTGTTCCGGGTACAGCAAACCACACGGAGAATACACATTTTTCCACTCAAATACCTTCCAGTCTCGCAGTGAGATAGGGTGCTGGAGAACTAAAGCATTTCAAATTGCGGGGCTCGTTACAGAATTTTAGTCGGCAGAAGTCAGTATCCGCCGGGCAAGAGGCGATCCACCAGTTCATTTTCGTGGACAGACCCACCGCCTGTTGCAGCATCCTTCGCACTCCGCCTGATTTCGTACACTCCCTTGTTGGCAGCCTGAAGGTAAGCGCGGGCCGCAGCGACTATCACATTGTAACTTGTGGACTTACCAGAAAATTCCTTCCCCTGGAAGCAGGCGCGGATGACCACTTCTGCCGTGCCGTCCGCTCCCGAACTCACCGAATGCACAGAGAACTCAATCACTGTCCCCGGAATGCCCGTAATGCGGTCAATCGCCCGAAAAGCGGCATCGCAGGGGCCCTCAGCCGTGGCCGATTCACGTGAGCACTGTTCCTCCTTTTCGAGTTCAACAGTTGCCGTGGAACGCCCTTCGCTGTTTGAAACGCTCTCAAGGAGCTTCAGCGTGTAAAGTTCCGGAATGTGCCCAAAGCCCTCGTTCACAATGTTGATCAGGTCCTCGTCGTATACGTTCTTCTTGCGATCCGCAAGCTTGGTAAATGATTCGTAGGCACGCTCAACCTCCGGCTTGGTCAATTCGTACCCGAGTTCCCGGTAGCGGTTCGCCAGGGCGTGACGGCCTGAATGTTTCCCAAGCACAATGTGGTTCGAGGGCATGCCCACCGTTTCAGGCGTAATGATTTCGTAAGTATTGGCGTTCTTCAGGTAGCCATCCTGGTGAATTCCCGCTTCGTGGGCAAAGGCGTTCCGCCCGACAACGGCCTTGTTCCTCTGCACCTGCATTCCGGTCAGGCGAATCAGCAGTTGGCTTGCAGAATAGAGTTCTTCGGTATGAATATCGGTATGGACAGGTTCTACATCGCGGCGCACATAAATCGCCATCACAATTTCCTCGAGGGCAGCGTTCCCCGCCCGCTCGCCTATACCGTTGATCGTGCATTCCACCTGGCGGGCCCCTCCGCGGATTCCAGCAAGTGTGTTGGCGACCGCTAGGCCCAGATCATTGTGCGTGTGCGTACTCAAAACAACTTTATCCATCCCGGGAATTTTGGCCTTCACATCCGCAAACATCTTTTCGTATTCAGGCTCGAGGCAATATCCCACGGTATCGGGCAAATTCAGCACCGTCGCTCCAGCCTCCACCGCTGCATGGCAACATTCGATCAGGTAGCTCCGGTCGGTCCGGCCGGCGTCCTCCGGGGAAAACTCCACATCGGGACAGAGGGACCTGGCATGGCCGACTGCCCACGAAATCATTTTCAGCACTTCTTCCCGAGTTTTGCGTAACTTGAATTTCAGGTGAATATCGGAGGTGGCGAGAAACGTGTGAATCCGCGGCTTTGCGGCACCCTTCAGGGCAGCCCAGGCGCGGTCAATGTCAAGCTGGTTTGCGCGGGCAAGGGCAGCAATTGTGGGCCGCCGCAACTTTGCGGAAATGGCGGACACTGCGTCAAAGTCACCCTGAGAAGCAATGGGAAAGCCAGCCTCAATAATGTCAACACCAAGGCGGTCAAGCTGGCCAGCCATTTCCAGCTTCTCTTCAAGATTCATGCTGCAACCGGGCGATTGTTCGCCGTCGCGCAAAGTTGTGTCAAAAATATACAGCTTTTCGCTCATTCAAACTCCTCCGCCCTCAGGTATGGTGTGATGAATCTCATGAGACGCAAATTGGGCATCCGAACCGACCTGACGATGTCAGTATTTTCCAATCTGTCAGGACGTAAAGTCAAATCATTCTTTGCGCTAGATACTCTTATCCTTTTAACCGCCGGGCCAGGCGGGTTCCCATCATTATTCAAGGACACATTTCCTCACTCTCCCGCTGGCGGATGAATGATGGGCATGGGTAAAACACACAATTGCCACCTTCCGCGAATAGCTGGTAGCATAATTGATTGGACGCTTGGGGTAACAACCTCATTACTCACAGACCGGTCATATCAGAACAGATATGAGCATCTTCTTTTTGACGAGAGCTACTTTTAAAGGTTTCAGAACCAGATTGTCAAATCTCATTTAGCGCTAATAGTGATGGTCGGCGCATCCGTTTCTTCATCTACTTCATCTCATAAGGTGCCATGGCAACGGCAAGTCGTGACAGGAATTTAAAAACAATCCGGCCATGCCTGCCGGTACTCTATACCATCATGAGCGTGAATCGCGGGCGAGCGGGAAAGGGGTACGAAGCAGCAATCCAGCATGAGGACAGGAGGAGTTGTTGAGAGTGGACCCGGAATATTGGCACCCTGGCAAACATGCTGCGCCATGGTGAATCGGCTCTGAACCCTGTCAGGTCTCTCAAAATTCAAAACTGGCTCCTGGACAGCCGAGGCCACAATACCGGAACGGGGAAATTCTTATCTGCTGAAATGAGTTCGACTGCTGTGCATTTTTCCGGTTATCCTGATGGAAAGGATAAATGCAGGAGCGAAAGGCCGCTGTTAAGAAACATCTCCCAACACATCTTGATCCTGATGCTGCACCTATTCGAAAGGCCAATGAACATTCTCTCACGCTTCAGATTCCACTTGGACGCCGACCAGAAAAAGAAACATCACATCCCCCGCACAATGCTTGCAGCGGCACTCGTATTGGGCTTTATCTGCGCCCCGGGCATCGGAACGGCGCAGACGGAAACCGGCGCACTCCAGGGCACAACGACAGCACAGAGTCCCCAGGGACAATCCTACCCGGTTGGCGGGGTGGCCATAAAACTGACAGCAAACGCTCCTGGTTTACAACCTCTAACGGCGTACTCCAATGAGAACGGGAAATTTGAAATCCAGGGCATTCCGGCAGGGCCTTATACCCTGGACGCTACCATCGAAGGGTTTAAGCCCGTTACTCAAAAAATCACTATTACGGCTGGCAAGACACTGAACAAAAACGTCCTTTTGCAGTTTCAGGAAGTCCGGGAAAAGGTTGAGGTCCGGGAGAAGGCCCCGGTCGTTTCTACCCAGGGTACAACTCCCCCCACGCAGACCTTGCAAACAAAGCAACTCCTTACCATTCCCGTTCAGCAGCAGGAATTCAAACAGGAATTACCGGTCACGCCGGGTGTTCTCCAAATCCAGAGCGGCAAGATCTACATCAAGGGTGTTCCGGAAGGCCAAAGCATGCTTCTACTGGATTCCGCCCAGGCCGTCGACCCGGTCACCGGCACTTATTCGATTGACGTTCCCATCGATGCGATCCAAAGTCTCGACATCTACAAAGCGCCATTTGGAGCTCAGTATGGGGGCTTTGTCGGGGGCATGACCAGCATAGATTTGAAGGCTCCGCCCAACCAATGGCACCTGACCATGCATGACCTGAACCCAAGCCTGCGCGGCAAACAGGGCGACTTGGTAGGCTTTGCCAGGGCAACACCTCGCGTCCGCTTCGGCGGTCCTGTGTGGAAAAACAAAATCAACTTTGCTGAGTCATTTCTCTACGAAATGAGAAAACCGAATGTGCGCGGTCTCCCGTGGCCCAACGATGAAACTTATATCCAGGGCTACAACTCAATCACGCATTTTCAGTTTCTGCTGTCACCGCAACACTATGCGTCCCTGACGGTCAACCTGTTTCCCAGACGCTACCAATGGGCGAACCTCAACGCCTTAATCCCGCGCCCGGCGGCTTCGGATAATGGACAGAAAGGCTATTCCATTGACGGCACCGATACCTACCAATTCAAGTCGGGCAGCATACTGCATACACTTTTCAAGTTCACCAGAATGCAAACCTATGAGCACGGGAACGGCCCGCTGGACATGCTGCTTACGCCAACCGGCATTGGTGGGAACTACTTCAACAGGTGGGCCAGAAACGCGCATCAGGAGCAAGCCCACGTCACCTTCAGCCTGCCATCCCAAAAGTGGGCTGGCACACATGAAATGATGCTTGGGACCGACGTGATTCATCGGGATTTCACGGGCGACAGCCAGTCGCACCCCGTGAAAATCCTGCGGGCCGATGGATCCACGGCTGAACGCATCGATTTCAGCGGACCTGGAAATCTGAGCGCCAATGACACATCCGGCTCCGGTTTCGCCCAGGACCACTGGATATTCAACAACCGTCTGGCCGCGACTCTAGGGGCGCGCTACTTTGGCACCACCAATGGCGACCCGGTCAACTTCGCGCCGCGCCTCGGCATTGTCTATGCACTGGACCAAAGCGCAAGGACGGTGCTCCAGGCCGGTGCTGGCGTGTTTTACGACCGCACGCCCATGCTTGCTGCCGATTTTTCCAATAACCCCATGCGCATTGTGACACCGCTCGGTCTCAACGGTTCTCCCCTGGGGCCTTCCGTCACCTATCGCAGTGAATGCGCCCGGATAGTCTCCGGTTCCCCCCAGTCGCTCCCGACCTGCTCGGACCTGGAGAGCACACCGCGTAACCTGACCTGGCGTGCACAGCTAACTCACCACTTCTCCCGCCAACTAACGGCTAAAATCAGCACTCTCTACAGCCACACCACCAGGCTGTTTGTCATCAATCCACTTGTCCAGGAGAACGGCACCGGGCTCATGCAGCTGTCGAACCGCGGAAGTTCACGCTATCACGAATACGAATTCACGGTGAATTACAAGACAGCGCATAACGACAGCCTGAGCTTGTCTTACGTTCGCAGCAGCAGCAAGGGCGACTTGAATACGACGGATAACATCTTTGTCCCGATCGAGGTACCGGTGATCCGTCCCGACGTTTACGCCAACCTGCCGTCCGACGTTCCTAACCGACTGACAGGTTTTGGACTGTTCAAGCTTCCATGGGACATCACCTTGAGCCCCTCAGTCGATTTGCACTCCGGCTTTCCCTACTCCAATATCGATGCACTCCACAACTACGCAGGAACACCGAACGGCCAGCGATATCCTATCTTCTTTTCCCTCAACTGGCGGATATACAAAGACTTTCCTCTGCCGTTCCACATCCATCCCGGCCATAAGTTCCGGCTGGGCATCTATTCCATCAATACTACAGGGAGACCGAATCCCACGGCTGTTTATAACAACATCACTTCACCTATGTTCGGACACTTTAACGGCTTTGGAAAACGGGTGAACGGAATCGTCATCGAGTTTGCCAATTAGCTCATAATCACAACTTCAGGGACAGAATATCCATTGAGCGGACATTGAAGCTTCCCACCGGGCCGTCCCTACTCGACTTTTTCGGGAAAAGAAAAGACCGGATCGATATCAACTGGGACTTCGCGGCAATTGGCCAGCGCACTCTGAAGAGTTGGCGGCATTTTGTCGTAACGATTAAACCAGGCCTCGGCTCGGGCACGGTTGCCGATTGCCTCCATTTGCAGAAGTTCCCGGGCCAGCTTGGCAAGGGCGCCGGGCATGCCCGGGTAATCAATGTGGTACCGGCTGTCTCCAGCATTCCACGTGATGGCCTTCTGCTCGCTGAGGTAATTGAACTCCATGATTTCTGCTTTCCCGTGCGCTTCACCCACTCCGTAGCGCACCGTCCGGAAAATGCCTCCCACGTAGGACGCGTAACTTTCATCGAGTAATGATTCTGGAACCGCGCGGTGGTCCACCAGCCACTTCAGCCCGTACATTCCCACAACGTCCGCCTTGGCTTCTTCCAAAGCGGAGTATATCGGGCCAATCGCTTCAGGAATACTCACCTGCCTTTTCCCTTCTCTCGCATACGCAGGTCCCAGACCATGAGAAATCTCGTGCATCACCACCATGGCCATATAACCGTCTTCGGTGACCTGTTCCGCCTGCCCGGGTTCCATCAGGTGCTTCACCAGAGGCAGGATCACATAATGCACGCGCGCATCCATAAAGTTCTTGAAGAAGATTTTCTTGGTGCCCTTGGTCTGATGGATTCTGGGATCATTCGGCAGGCTGTCTGCCACGGCCTGGTAACCGTGCCTCAAGTCTCCTGCCCGGAACGGAGAATCCACAACTTCCATGGGAGTTTGGTGACCTTCTAGGGAAGGCAAATCAGCGGCCGGAAGCGGCAAATCACGCTGGATCATCGGGATATATTTCTCATACAAAGCAAGCTTTTTGCTTTCGGCATCATTACGAATCAACACTGCAGCGCCATAAGACGTCTTCACTCCCAGCAGACCGTCGAGGTAGGTTTCATAGGGTGCGAAAATCACGTCAATTTTCGGATTTTTCAAATCCAGCCACTGGATATCGCTGGGGTAATAGTTGTCATCCAGCAAGGCCTCTGCGCGCGCGGTCAGGAAGCTTGCAAACATCTTGTCGCTGGAGAGCGTGGCTGCTTCACGCAGATCTGCTGCAGCTTTTTCAAGGAAGGGCTTGTACGCCACATTATAAGGGATAGCAGCCAGGTCCCGGTCTTCACGCCGGACAATACTGTAGGGGCTGTAGATTTCTGATTTGGCGCTGGGGTTTAACTTGAGATAGGCATCGATTTCCGCCCGGGTCAAATCCGGCGGATAAAGCCAGTGCCCGGGAGGCATGTGACGGGTTCCCACAAATGGCTTGTTATCGTCGAGAAGATCAAACCGGCTTCCGTTGATCATCAGAAAGCGCCGCAGGGCAACGTCAGCCGGGTCCTTCCTGCCTTCCAGAGAATCGTAGAGATCGAGAGCTACGGGATCGCTCTGGCGCCAGAAGATATCGTCCAGATAGCGGCAGGCATCGACCAATTTTTCCACCACTTGGCGCTGGTTATCCGTCAACCCTGAAGCGTCGTAGGGCATTTTCACCCGTCGCCATTTTGCCAGCCGAGATGCCAGATCGGGGGCGACGACCCCGAAACGGGATGTCTTGCCAATACCGGATTTGTTGGACCCGGAGCACGCCATGAACCACCCGATCAACAGAATGGAAATGCCAACCTGGATGTTACGCTTCATCCTGCCTCCCTTCGCGGCCGCAGCCGTGCGACATGATGTCCGCGGGCTACTCATGGCGGCAGAAACGAACACAACCTGCCGTCTATTCTAGCGTTCGGCGGGCGCACTCCTCAGATAACGGTCAAAGAAATCAGACGCTGCCTGATAGGAATGCACCCAGGTGGAATGAAGAAGAAAATCATGGACTTCGTCCGGGATGACAATTTGCTGAAAAGTGACCCCCTGTTTTCGAAGCGCTTCCACCAGATGGACCATTTCCTTGAAGGGAACAGTCCGGTCATTGTCCCCTTGAATCAGCAGCACAGGCGACTTCCAGGTCTTGATGTGGGCCAGAGGAGAGGATTCGAAAGCCAGTCGCTCTGTCTCGGGCTGTCGCTGGGCGTAGTATGACGGGACCCAGTCAGGAATTTCAAAATTCCAGTTGTGTACGCCGGAAAAGTCAACGCCGGCGGCAAACAGGCGGGAAGCGCGTGCCAATGCCAGTGCCGTCAGGTAGCCTCCCCAGGAACCACCCCAAATGCCAATCCGGTTGGGATCAACGTCCTTCCGGTTGCGAAGAAAGAGTCCTGCGCCCTCAACGTCGTTGAGCTCGCTGGCTCCGGTCGGGCCGTAATTCAGGGCCTCGCGAAAATCCAATCCATAGCCAATGCCGCTGCGGTAGTTCACGGAAAGCACAATGTAGCCGCGGCTGGCCAGATACTGGTTAAGAGCGTATGCATTGCTGTAATAGCCCATGTAGTGCCAACCCAGCAGCATCTGCCGGTGCGACCCGCCATGGACAAACACCACGGCAGGATGCCGCTTGCCATTGTGATCATTCGCCGGAAGAAACAACTGGCCATGGGTACGAAGGCCGTCGGCTCCGGAGACGATCACAGGTCGGGGCGTCACCATCTCGCGCGCAGGAAAGTCTGCGGGAATGGCATCCCGCGCAAGGTCGCGAATCTTGCCGGAAGATTCCAGAACAGCGGGCCGCGCAGGAAGTTTCGCGTCCGAGTGCAGCAGGATGATCGAATGGCCCTGTTTTGTAACAACAGGCGACCACTCGATCCCATCGCCCTTTGTCAAAGGGGTCGGATAATCTCCCGTCACGGACTCCTTCCAAAGGTGACGACGGTCAATGTCGTTTTCATTGGAGTTGAAGACCAGTTTGCGGCGATCCGGGCTGAGTGTGACGTCTTCAACAATATAGTTCCCCGGCGTCAACAAGCGGGCCTTGCCCCCTGCGACCGGAACTGTGTAAAGATGCACCCATCCGTCACGCTCCCAGGGAAACACCAGAAGGTTTCCAGCCGCCCACAGCAATTGATTTGAAGCAACGACGCCGCGAAAAACGCTTCCCGGCCCATCCTGAGCCCTCCACACTTCCCTGCCTACTCCGGTTTCAACGTCAGCGACACGGATGGACCAGGGTTGGCCAGTCCGCTCCGGCCCGAAGATTCTTTCGTGCTCGGAGGCCGGGATGCGAATAAAAGCAATCTGCTTGTCGTCAGGGGCCCAGACAGGATTCGTATCGAGGTCAACGCTGGGGTCCAGGTAATGGAGGCTCTTCTGGGCAAAATCATACACACCGATCAGCCGATGGTCCTGGCGGTTGCTCACAAAAGCCAGTTTTGTTCCGTCCGGAGACCAGCGCAACGATTCCACCCAGCCTTCGCCATGAATCAGCTGCGCCGCCTTGCCCACCGGATTGAGCTTTACCAGCCAGACCTGTCCTTTGTGCAGGAAGGCAACACTAGTGCCCTTGGGAGAAACGGCCGGCGAGTAGCCTTCGCCCAGAAGCTGCGGAGCGCCGCCGCTGAGAGGCATGAGCCAGACGTTTTGCTCGCCCCCCTGAGGGACAGCCTTGGGATTCGGATAGGCCTCGCCGGGATACTCCTGGTCGCCGCCACGAACATAAACAACGGCGGAAGCGTCCGGAAGCCAGGCCAGCTCCCCGACATCCTGACCATCATCCCCCGGGTAGCTGGTCAGCTGGCGGGCAACAAACCGGCCTCCCCCTGATGGCGCTTCGGCCACCCAGACGTTGCGTGCACCTTGCGCGTTGAAAACCCACGCCGCCTTTGCACCCGAAGGCGCGGCGGTCATATCCGTAGGAAATGGTGCGCTCATTACCTGCTTCAACGTGAATGGCTTTTGTTTTGCCGCCGCACAGGCTGCAAATAAAAGGAGGAGGAGGAAACTCCCAAAAATACGATTACGAGAAATTTTGGGGATCATCATAGACATTCCGGTCACTGGCCTAAACCTTTTCGGCAACGCTTTCCGAACGCAGAAACACAGCCACAGAAAGGGCATCTGGTCCTGGCGGAATCGCCGCACGCGGTAGACCACTTCAGCCGAGGCGCCCCGGAAGATATTGCCGGAGATAGCGGTAAGCCAGGATGAACCCGTCTTTTCGCTCCTGCGGAAATTCCGCAGCGCTGTCACTCGGGGGCGCGTCCCAGAACGGGTCCTCGTGTTCAACCGCCGCGCCACCATTGAATCCGACCTGGAGAAGTACCGTAAAAAAGCGGGGCCAGTCAATGAGTCCCTGGCCGGGAATTCGATAACGCCACCAGTGCTCACCGAGAATGCCAACCTGCTGAAGCACCGGCTGTGTGATTTCCGTATCCTTCAGATGGATCGCCAGGAGACGGTCGCGGACATTCCATACAGCCCGGTAAGGATCGATGTACTGCCTCACCAGATGTGAGGGATCAAACTCCATTCCAAAATGGTGGCTCGGAATCAGCTCAAAGACTTTTTCCCACGCCTCCGGAACGGTGGCGAAGTTGATTGCAGTAGGGTAATTTTCCCAGCCCATTGAAACGTCGTACTTCTCGCAAACAGGGAGGTATCTTTCATGAAACACCTCCGCAAGTTCCTTCGCCTGGCGATCAAAACTGGCCCCGGGAATTCCACCACTGAAGGCACCCACAAACTTGCAACCCAGGCGGTGGGCGAACTCCAGACAATGGGCAAACTTTTCATTAAAAGAGCGTCGTTCTGCAGGGTCCGGTGCAATGTGGTTGATCCCTTTCCCTTGCAAGTCAGAAAAGCATTCCACGCTGATGATGCGGCAACCCGTCTCGCGTGAAGTCGCTTTAATCTTGTCGATCTGGGTATCGCTGAGGTAAGGGTTAAAATCCTTGCCGACTTTCACCACGACGCCTTCGTATCCGGTCCGGGTCGCAAAAGCAAGCTTCTGACGGGAATAATTGGTGATGATCGCGAGTTTCGGATATTGGGTCGCGGGAGCAAGAGGGACGTCAGGGTGTTGCTTGTCCTCCGGCTGCGCGCCCAGGCTGCCGGCTGTTCCCAGCGCTGCAGCTGACACGCCCGCTGCTCTCATGAAGTCACGTCGCCCAACTCTTGATTTATTCACGATTTGGCCCCCGAATGATTTGAAGGGTGAGTATAGGACAAGCACATAACGGCTAGCAACCGAAAACACCAACGCATTAGAACAGCAGCGGATGCGACCTGTTTAATGGTTCCACATCGCGAACAGGCTGATGGAAGCAACCCGTTCCATGAGGGCCCCGATCCTATTTTCCTGTCGGGACTCCAGGTGAGCGGCCTTCATCCGGGGACGTGGCTTCTGATGGCGCCAGCTCCGCCGTCCTCGGAAGTGGCATCACTATACGGAGAAATGGCGGGGCGACCAGTGTTGTTACAATACTCATCACCAGAACGATGGAATAGACTGCGTCGGAAATGGTGTGCAGTGTCAGCCCGACGCCAGCAACAATCAAGCCGACTTCCCCGCGCGGAATCATTCCGATGCCAACCCGAAGCGCATCCTTGAAACCCAGGCGCAAACACCCCAGGCCGCAACCCACCAGTTTTCCCACAATGGCCAGTACGCAGATGATGGAAGCCAGGCCAATCAGCCCGGGATTCGCAAAACTCCGCACATTGACTTGCACGCCGAGAATGACGAAAAAAAACGGGGCAAGAAACTCACTGAGCGGATGGGCGTTCTCGTGCAATTTCCACCGCTCGCTGTGATCGGCCAGAGCCAGCCCGGAAAGGAATGCTCCCACAATGGCCGCCATCCCGATGTAAACGGATGCCAGCGAAAGGCCCAGGCACAGAATGATCGACAGGATGAAGGCGGAGTTCTGGGCACGCAGCTTTTCCACGTGGGGCTGAAAGCGGCCAATCACCCGCGAGCCAAAGAAAATCATGAGCAGCGCAAACACCACGGCCTCAGCAGCCACGGTGAGTAGCTGAGCGTAATGGACCTGGCCGGTTGAAAGGCTGCTGACTACCGCCAGTACCAGCAATCCAAGAATGTCATCGAGGACGGCTGCGGCCAGGATCACACGGGCCGCCCGCGTTGAAAGCGCCCCCAGGTCCGCCAGCACTCTGGCCGTGATGCCCACGCTGGTCGCCACCATTGCAGCGCCGACGAAAATCGACTCTACGGTCGAATGGCCGGAAAACTTCATGTACCAGAGGCCCAGAATGAAAGGTACGACCACACCCGAAACCCCGACTGCGACAGCCGTCCAGCCTACTTCCAGAAGGTCCCGTGGCTTCGTTTCCAACCCCACCGTGAACAGAAGAAAAACGGCCCCAACTTCCGCGATTCCCAGCGTCAGTTCGTTGGTATGCACCAGGTTCAGCAACGACGGCCCCAGCAACACGCCTGCCAGCAACTCGCCCAAAACTCCTGGCTGCCGGAGTCTCTCGAAAATTTCTGCCAGAAGCTTTCCTCCTGCAAACATCAGGAAAAGTTCCAGCAGGACCTCGCTTGAGTGCTCCATATAGTCAACTATTCCAGTGGACTGAATGTTGCATAGTTCCGAATCAGGACTCCATGTGTTTGGAAATCACTAATCTATTTCTAAAGAAACTGTGACAAAGAAATCAAATGAAATGAACCCAGACGCGCATCCATTCCTAAAGGATAATCCAGCGGTGCGGCTGACCGTCCCGCCGGCCCCGAAAGGCAGCCTTCTATTTCTTTTGCTCAGCGCCGCGAACGAGGATAGCTTTGCCAGGGACAAACTCAATATGGGTCACGTGGTTCGGCAGCAGAAAGGGCTTGCTGAGGTCAATCTTGTATTCAGACTCAACATAGGTCTGAATCAGGAAGTTAACAAGCCAATCAGACAACGCAGTGCTGCCAATATGCACGTCTTTGATGGTCAGTGTTCCCGTGCCGTCTTTGCTTTTGAGCACACCCAATGCCGTCAGATGCTGAGTGCCCTGGAAGATGGACGCAAGCAGCCTGGCGGTCAAAGGATTCTCGGATTGCTGCGAAGGCTTGAGTTCATCAAAATTGACGTTGGCTGCCCCATGGATCCCGTCGGGTTTAAAATGAATTTCCAAATCTCTGACGCTGGGCGGCAGAAACCGGGGACGGTCGTACTTGATAAACGAATTGACTTCATCATCCGTAAAGACAATCGGGCGCAAAGAACTGCCCTTCGCCGGAAGGTTTGCTGAAAGCTGCATCAACTTGGATTGAAACGCGCTGGCTGCCTTTTGAGAAGGTCCGGACTGGGAATGCAGTCGGAACGCGGAAGCTTCCATTGATGTGCCCCGCATGCCCAGCAAAACACCACCTGCCGCAAAGGAGAAAACCACTGCGGGCAACAGGCCGCCCAGGGTGGGGAAACGGATTCGAGAATTCAGGTTCGCCAAGTGGACCACTCCTCAAGGTTGAGTCTGTGAAATCTGCGACGAGGGCACTGCTTCAAGGTTTCGAAGAGTGCCTGCAAATTCAAGGTCCGCCATTCGGGGAACCGGGCCGATTGCGCCCGGATGGACCGGTATCCAGGACTGCTGAATGCCGCTCAAGTCGGCCCGCACCTGCAACCTGGCCGACCCGTCAAAAGAATAATGGCCTTTCATCTGGAATTTGGCGCCCGCAATGTCCACAGGAAAATCTTCAAGCTCCACCCGGCGGTCCTGAATCCGAAGATGCGCGGTTGCCCCGGGTATAAACAGCGGCCTGGGCCCCACCTCAAACACATCCATACCAAAATGGTGGGCGAGAGTCCGCACAGGATTGAATTCACCCAGGCTGACGCCCTCCAACCGCACCGTCATCTCACCCCGCAGCGTGCGAGCAAGGTCCGAGTGAGTCAGGCCGGCGGCCTCAAACGCTCCCTCTGCGGAATAATATCCGTGAGTTCCTGCCAGGGAAGGGGGGAGATAAGGCCCCAGTGCCCGAATAGCCGCGCCGCTGATATCGGCCTGCCCGGAAAGCCTTGCCGGGGTTTTCGCCAGGTTCACCACAACATTTCCCTCTCCGTGGCCTCCTCCTGCCGTAAAGCGAACCTTTGCAAGATGGATTTTCCGGTTGCGGGCAGAGACATGGGCTTGAAAGTCATGCAGAGAAAGTTTCCGGTAAGTCAGAAGCGGGGTGGAGAATTGCCCGCGCGCATCCAGGCGGGCGGCTAAATGAAACGTGGGTCGGTGACGGCTGATCAATGATCCGATCCCCACAATCCTGTCAAGCAATGACGTGGTATTCCGGTGTCCCACACCCTCAAACCACTGTCCGGCCTGTTCGATGTTCAGCTTGTCCGCCTTCAGGCTGAAATTCCAGGGCGCATGGGAGCCACGCTGGTGCATCACCCAGCCGGAGAAAACACTGGTTCCCATCACCGCCAGGAACGGATTGACAATGACCTGTTTCCCATAAACCTGAATGCGTGCGCGCGGGATATTCAGCGGTTCACTCAGGCCTGGCATCATCAGCCGTGCGCTGCGAATACTCGCCTGTGCAGTAACGCCTGGCTTGCTCCACGGCCACGCCTCACCGGCAACGTGGAGCGTGAAGGACCCGATGCCTGCAGCCTCCAGTGAACTCTTCCTTAAAATTCCAAACGCACGCCCGAAATGCAAAAGCCTCCTGAGATTTACAGCGCGGGAGGAAAACGTCAATTCGTAGGTTGGGTGGATCGTCCTGTGCCGCCGGCTCCTTCCGGGTGAAATATGCCGGAGAATCCCTTCCGCCACCACTTCCACACGGGGCGCCAGTTCTACCCTGACAGGAGCCAACCGGGCCTCGGACCGCATGAAGCGAATGGCCACATCAGAAACAGGAAAGGCCCCGGAAGAAGTGTCCAGCCGGACTTGATGCGCATTCAGGAAACCACCATACCGTTTCCCTTGCCAGGGGCCCCGGATCGAAATCATCCCGTTGAGTCGCCCATTAATGTTCCACGCAACCCGGCTTCCCAGGACTCGCTCACTGAGTCTCTGAAGGTCCCTCAGCTGCGAACGCTCAAAGGCCACGACCAGGTCAAAATCCGGGTGGGTGGTAACCGCGGCTATCGATCCTTCAAGGTGGATCTGCGAATGGGCAAAGGCCAGGTCCATGCCGTTGATCGTTAACTTCTGTTTGTCACGATCGAACTGGCCGCGGAAGCGCAAGTCGCAAGGCAGGTCGTTTGACGAGGGCAATTGTTCCCAGCGGTGCAGATGCCTCAACGCTGCGTCTCCTGAATACTTCACCTTCCGAAGAGTACCTCCCAGATGGATGGTACTGTTCATCACACCATACACTTCGGGATTCTGCCCTGTCAGGAGCGGAATCCAGTCATAAAGCAACGCCCCCTGCATTCGGAGGGTCGCATCCAGAGTGTGCCCCGGAGACCTTGCAGGGGACCAGCTTCCATCCAGTTCCACCAAGCCCGGAGTAGGCAATTCGAGGTCCGTACGAACAGGTTCGCCCGCCATCCGGAAGTCAATGCGGTTTGAATCGTACTCGAAATCCAGATGGGCGTGCGTGTCAACAATCGCAAAGGGTTTCTTGTTCTCGCCGATCTTAAAGTTAAGCCGCGCACCCTCAATTTCTACAGACAGATTGGCAGGCGCCAGCGACGATAAACCGTGGCCGGTCGACTGGGTCTTGATCCCGCTCTGCAAGAGAAGATTTTCAATGTTCCACCTGCCCGCGGAGTTCCGGACCAGGTTGATATTGGGGTCCGAAAGAGTGAGCGTTCCAAAATATAGGCGCGAACTCCATAGGCTCCGCCATTGAAGGTCGCAATCGATGTGGCCGACACGGATGAACGGCTCAAGCCCAAAGGCAGGATCTTCGTCAACTACCACATTGTCAATGGTAAATCCCAGGTGAGGAAAGAAGTGAAGGGCGATATATCCGAGGGACACTTTCCGGTGCAGCGAACGTTCGAGGCCGGCTTTCAAGAAAGGACGATAACGGCCAGCATTCAGGAAGTACGGCGCAACCAGGGCTGCTGCGATGAGCAGCGCCAGCACCACCGTCGCATTTCTAAAATATCTACGCCTGGTTTGACTCATTAGTGCACAAGCTTGAACGTTCTATTCCAACGCGTCCGGGTAAAGAAATGGATAAAAACGCTGCCCAACTGCTTGAGCCGGTCACCCAATGAGTGCTGCTCGTATTGCCCCGGCGGAGTCTCATAAGACCAATAGATAATCAGCGGCCGTCCGGAAATCAGCTTGCGCGGGACAAAACCCCAGAAGCGGCTGTCGTAGCTCTCCTCGCGGTTGTCCCCCATAACAAAATAATCATTCGGCGGCACCACCAACTGGCCGTCCTTCACATAGTTTTGAAATTCCGCACGCCAGGTGGGCGTTGCCCCTTGCATTTCATCCCAGGTGACGGGCGGGAAATCGTCCATGGGACGCAACTCATTAGGATGGCTGTTGCGGACGAACGGCTCCTTCACGGCTTTGCCATTGACGAACACCTTCCGGTGGAAAACACGAATGTGGTCGCCGGGAACGCCGATCACTCTCTTAACGTAGTGCTCACCAGGCGGCTGGCCATCGTCCACGTCTCGGGGGGCCTTGAAAACTACGATGTCATCTCGGTGGATTCGCCTGTAAGGAAGAAGAAAGGCCAGCGGGCCGCGCGGGTAACCAAACGAAAACTTGTTGACCAGAAGATGGTCGCCGATCAAAAGCGTGTTCTCCATCGAGCCGGTTGGTATCTTAAACGCCTGAACCACGAAAGTCGTACCGAAAATCGCAAGGATCACCGTAACAATGAGTGATTCAAAAGTGTCACGGAAAGACGATTTCTGGTAGTTTTTAGCCATTTGCTTCCACCTTGGCGGAAAGGATCTCGAGTGCGCGCTTTGCGGCCTGCTGTTGTGCAGCCTTCTTGCTGGTTCCACTGCCCCGGGCGACGACGCCTGCGCCGGTTTTCACCTCCACGGTGAAAGTCTTCTGGTGTTCCAGCCCTTCTTCTTCAACCACACGGTAGTGGGCTGGTCCCTGACGCTCAGCCTGGAGGCGCTCCTGCAACGTTCCTTTGTAATTTGCCGCAACCAGGTCCCCAACCCCATCCGAAAGAGCAGACGGCAGAATCAACTTTTCAACCAAGTTCCTCGCCGCTTCAAAGCCACCGTCGCGGTACACGGCAGCCAGCAGAGCTTCAAGGGCGTCTGCAAGAATCCCGGGCTTCTTTCTGCCGCCACTCTTTTCCTCGGATAGCCCAAGGAGCAAATACTCACCCAGACGGAGTTCGGCGGCAACGCCGCTTAAGTGACTGGCAGCCACCAGACTGGAACGCGCAAGTGAAAGCTTCCCCTCATCGTAGTCCGGAAATGCGTCCAGCAAACTCAAAGTGACCGCAAAGTTCAGCACGGCATCACCCAGAAACTCCATCAGTTCATTATCACGCGTGGGATGGGAAACTTCCTGGGCAAAAGAGGAGTGGGTCAGCGCTTCGATCAACAGGTCCTGGCTTCGGAACTTGTAACCGATACGCTTTTCCAACCTGTTGAAGGAAGATCGCGCCATACCCGGATGATGAACTCCAGCAGATCCTGGCGCCCGGCGCGAACCGGGAAAGCACACCAGATTGTGTTTTCCGGCCAGACAGCGAACCAACTCGGCTTATGGTTTTGCGGCAGTCTTCGGCTGGGAGTTCTTAGCTTTCTTCAATTCCTGAATCTGTTGATTCGCAAGCTGCTCGATAACGGTTCCCTGAGCCAGCTGTCCAGCCTTGGAAAAGGCCGCGATCGCTTCGTCCAATTTTTTTTCCCCTCTGTAGACTTCACCCAGCCGGTAATAGTCAGCGGGATTAGGGTTGTTCGATTTCGAAATAGCAGCCTTGTAGTTCTGCTCTGCCTTTGCGAGTTCGCCCTGGTCCAGTCCTTCAAGCGCCATTCTGGAACGCTCCAGATGAACCATGCCCAAAGAAGCATAAGCTCCCGATGCAATCTGGTTCTTTCGTTTCTGATAGGCAGCGGCTGATTCATTAGGCTGCTTTGGAAGCTGGTCAATTTCCTGGAGGGCCTGCTGTGCGTATTTTTCCGCTTTGCCCAGCCTCTTTTCTTTCTCAGCATCGCTGACGTTGTTGAGCATTTGCGGCTGAGGAAGAACGCTGGATACCATGAGCAGACTGATCAGGTTAGTGGGATCTAGGTTCAGGCTCATTTCCCCGTATTTCACAACATTGGCCGCGTCATTTTTCTGCTGGTAAGCGCTCGCCTCAAGAGCGTAAACATAAGTCAGGAGAGGGCTCTTGGGATATTTAGCCGTAAAGCTGTCAGCAGCCTGGATGACGGCGTCAGGATTTTTCGAGTTTTTAAGCTTGTTGTACGCTTCGCCTTCTGCAACGCTGACTTCCGTATTCCCAACTTTAGCCTTCCGTGAAGCGCGAGCCGAGGGAGTGAACTGCTTCATATACGTCACCAACTGCTTAGTGGCGCCAGCCTTGGTCAATTTCTTCACAACGTCGGGTGTAAACTCAAAATCGGTTCCCCTCGTCTCGACCTCTTTTGCCACTTTCTCCGGGTGATGCCTGTTGTGCTTGATCAGTTTGATCAGCTCTTTTTCTTCAAACGGGGCCTCCACGGGAGCGGAAGACTTCACAGCTTGTTGCGCCTTTTGTGCCTTTTGTGCAGCTCGAGCCGGACGTCCATTGATCAGGACGCTACCGGCCAGCGTAAGCGTCCAAACAGTTCCAAGGCTGACAGCCTTTTTCGTCCACGACATGGTTCACTCCACATTCATTCTAAATGCATTGACTTTTAGTCAGCGTACTAGAAGCTTTATCCTCTGTCAACAAAGAGACCGCCCGAAATCACGCGCCAACAGCAACGTTTTGTGGAGTGCTCGGCGGCTGTTCGTGTGTCAATCATCCTCTCCAAATTCTGCGGTGAAAAACCAGCCGGATGGCCCAAAGTTGAGTCACAGCGACTCCGCCAGTACAATGTCACAGTATGCAAACACGGAAGCTCTTTGGCACGGACGGTATGCGGGGAGAAGCAGGCCTCTATCCGCTGGATCAGGAAACAGTCTTCAAGTTCGGGAAGGCGCTGGGCAGGCTGCTGCACCAAACCAACGGCGCCGGCCAGCCGCAGGTGATCCTGGGAGAAGACACGCGGGAATCGAGCCGTTGGATTTCCGGAACCATCTCTCGAGGCATCAGTTCGACTGGCACCAGGCTTTTCTACGCCGGCGTCATCACGACTCCCGGCATAGCCTTTCTCACGCGCCATCATGGATTTACCGCCGGCATCATGGTCTCGGCATCTCACAATCCCTATTCCGACAACGGCATCAAAGTCTTCTCGAATTCCGGCCTCAAGCTTTCTGAAGCCCAGGAACTGGAGATCGAGCGGGCCATCGAGTGCGAACGCTCCCCGAACGGCACGGCCCCGCAGCAGGACCTTAAGGCCGAGCCCGAGTTCCTTGGAGAATATGTCTCCTACCTTTGCGGCCTGCTCCCCGAAAGTCTGCGACGGCCCAAGTCGCCGCTGGTTGTGGACTGCGCGAACGGGTCGGCATCGCGAGTGGCTCCCCTGCTGATCAAGGATCTTGGCATCGATGCCCGCATCCTCAACGCTGCTCCGGATGGCCGCAACATCAATTTCCATTGCGGGTCGCTCTTCCCTGCCAGCATGGCGCGTGAAGTTCAAGCCGTCAAAGCCCACTTCGGCATCGCTTTTGACGGAGATGCCGACCGGGCAATTTTCGCCAGCCCTGACGGCCGCATCGCCGACGGCGATCACGTTCTCTACGCCGTAGCCCCCTTTTACAAGCAGCGGCAGAACCTGGAGGGAGATACCGTCGTCGGGACTCTGATGACCAACCTGGGCCTGGAACATGCCCTTGTGCGGAACGGCATCGCGCTCAGGCGGACAGCAGTGGGAGACCGGTATGTGCTGGAAGAGATGCTTCGTTGCGGATACAACCTGGGCGGTGAGCCTTCCGGCCACATCATCTTCGCAGACCTTTCTCTGGTTGGCGACGGCATGATCACCCTGCTCCAGATCCTCCGGGTCCTGGGCGAAACCGGAGCGTCGTTCACCGAGGCCATCAGCGGGCTGAAGCAATATCCACAGGTCATTCGCAACGTTCCTGTCCGGGAGAAGCGGCCGCTGGAGGCCATCCCTGAAGTTGCCAGAACCATTGAAGCCTGCACCCGGGAACTCGGCGACGAAGGACGGATTGTCGTACGCTATTCCGGAACAGAGCGGCTGGCCCGCGTGATGGTTGAGGCTGAAGACGAGGCCACGGTGGAACATCACGCAGGCCTCATTACAAAGGCCATCGAATCCACCATCGGTGTTGCGTAACAGCGTTGAGACCATCCAATCTTGTGATCCATACAACAAGCCGCGCGTCATGCAGTCGCGCGTTTTTTCAGGTAGCATCACGCCATAAACCGCGCTATAAAATTAAAAGCAACTCACTGTACCAGTTGAACATCGGACGATCAGGGTTGAGACGCCCCAGACAGGAGGTGATCAAGGCATGAAAACCCACCGGCTTTTTCTAATCAGCGCCCTCTTTCTGGCTTTCTGGCAACCGCTGGCAGCACAGGATGCGGCGCACACGGACCAACCGCCGCAGCCCCCTGCCAACGTCACCGTGGCGGCAAATACTCATATCCCCGTATCGCTTGAAAATGCCATCAACTCCAAAACCGCCTATCCCGGCCAGTTCATCTATTGCCGGACCATTTTCCCCATCACGGTAGGCAACCGCATCGTGATTCCGGTGGGCAGCTACGTCAAGGGAGAAGTGACCCAGGTGGTGAAGCCCGGCCGGATCCGTGGCAAAGCCAAGCTGGGACTTCGATTTGATTCCCTGACGCTCCCCAACGGAGTGACGGAGCAGTTGCGCGCTTCGCTCTCCTCGTTCGGGACCAGCGGCAAGGAGGGATTTAACCGCAAGGAAGGTAAAATCGAAGGCCGGTCCACCAAGGGAAAGGATGCCGGCCGGGTGGCCAGGACCACCATCACCGGAGCTCAAATCGGCACCCTGGCGGGCATCTCGGGTGGTCACACGCTGCGCGGACTGGGCATTGGGAGCGCTGCCGGCGCCGCAGCAGGCGCCATCTGGGTGCTGGCCAGCCGTGGCAAACAGATTTACCTTCCGCCCGGAACCAGTTTGGAACTTGAATTGGGGGCACCGCTCCAGTTTTCTCCGAGCCAGCTCGATTTCAGTGGCGATCCACCACCTGCTCCGAGGGTCAATGGCGGGCAGCGCCAGCGCAGAATGGAATCGAGGCGTGGCCGCCATCACACGCGGCTTGGACCCAGGATATTCAGAGTCCTGCGGCCGTTTTAGTTTCGGGATTGGTCGCGGTACGGCACTGCTGGACTGAGCTGCCAACAGGCCCCGCGGTGGATCAGATGGAACCGGCGTTTTACAAGAAGACCAGCGACTGCCCGGTGATCTCAAACCTCTTGCGGCAGCGCGGATTCTGGCATTGCACATAGTCATCCCGCCGCAACATGTACGACCGGATTTTCTGGAACTTTGCCCGGTCGCGTTCATCCGCGCGCCCGCGCAGGGTCTTCTTCTTGGTGCGCTCAATCCAGCGGACCTGGTAGGTGGCCGACTGGCGGCAGTAATGGCAGGAAAGATTGGCCGGTTTTGATACTTCTCTTTCGTCAAAAAAGTCTCGCTCTTCCATAGTTCACACATTCTAACGTGAATCCGGAAATGTTGCAGGAACTTTCCTTTCAAACGGAATGACAGCCTGAGTGCCTGGTTTCGGCAATCCTGCGGTTCGCCACCGGGCCTTTACTTTGCTAGTGCGCAGGCAGCGACTTCAGGTAAGCGACCACCGCCTCCGCATCGTGGTGCGACAGGCGATATGGAGGCATGGGCGGACTGGGATGTTTATTGCTGCGGTCGAGACCCGTCATCAGGAAATGGACAGCCTGACTTCGCGTCCAGCCTTCGAGTCCCGCGATGGGCGGCGTCACTGCGACCCAGCCGGGGACGGGATGCAAGGGGTGAAATTCAAGCACCGAACCCTGCAGTTCCCGCCCGGGAATGTCCTTGCCTTGTTGATTGCGTGGCGAGTGGCAATCGCCGCACATCGCCACCCGTGTTACCAGATACTTTCCGTGCGTAATCAACCTGGCCTTATTGGCCGTCGGCCAGCTCCTGGCGCCAGCCATGGACACCGTCAAAAACAGAACTCCCAATAATGCGATCATTCTTGCCATGCGTTTCCATCCCCCTCAAGCAACAGTTATTTATTATGAAAAAGCAAATTCGCTCCAAGGGAACAACAAGACCAGTCAGCTCTCCTGCCGCATGAATTTCGGTCCCAGCCAGAGCAGAGCCACTGCGTCGATCAGAAAATGCGCCGTCATGGACGGATAGAGCGAGCCCGTGTGGACCACCGGCCAGGCCAGCAACGCTCCCAGCAATCCCGCCCGGACCATGCCGTTCAGACCCTGGTAGGAATGCGCCAGGCCAAAAGCCACTGACGAAACCGCCACTCCCCAGGCTGCCGAATGGAACCAGGCCGTCACCTCAGCCAGCAGAAACCCGCGGTAAAGGAACTCTTCGCAAAGGCCCGCCGTGGGCGCCAGGCCCAGAAACGCCCACCACCTTTCCCGCCTCGTCTGCGGCATCAGGGCGCGCACCATCTCAGGCTCTTCAGGCCACCAGCCGCGCTGCTCCAGCAGCAGCACCAGCCCCAGACCGGCCACCGACGCCACAACCAGAATTAGCGTCCACTGGAGGAAGGATGAGCTTGAAACCGGAGCCAGTCCCATCGCCAGCCCATCCGGCCAGGCAAAGATAACCACCAGCGCGCCAACCGCCGCCAGAATCCACTGCGAAACAACCGCCGAAAAATAGAGAGCGGTTTTGGGAACTCCCTGCACCAGCTCCGGGCGCGCACTGCGCTTTGAAAGCACAGGCACACCCACGATGAGGAGCACCGAAAATCCAATCCGGACCGCGCTTGAGAGCATTCGAATTTCCTTCAGCAATGTAATCGCAGGTGCGAGTGGGCTAGTGTCTCATTTGCCGGCCAGAGCGTCAACCATCCAGGAATGGTTTGGAAGATTCCGGCGAACGCCTTGCAGTGTGGGAGGTTTCCGTGCGGGGCGGTCGGCCTTCAGGGAGGTTGTCTTTCACTCAAACCCTCTCCGAAACATACTCCGGTTCGTTTTTTCGACATCGTTTATTTTCAACAACATCGGCAGGTTTGTTCTTAGCTTTGTTTTTTCCACAGCTACGTATTTTCAAAAACTTACCCGCTTTGTTTTCCGGTTTGTTCCGGTTTGTATTTGGTGGGCAAACCTTTGTTATCAATAACTACTCCGGTTTGTTTTTTTAAATAACATCTTTTTCTGTCCCATTTGTCTCAAAAAACCAGAAAACTAGCCTTGCTGCCCTGCCTCAATCTGTGTCCTG
>Ga0102953_1000244_pt1 | contig 39264 bp, 43 predicted proteins | sample SalPon2A_C_D2_MG_FD_78509 | JGI IMG/M metagenome (GOLD analysis project Ga0102953, IMG submission 78509) | Soil microbial communities from South San Francisco under conditions of wetland restoration - Salt Pond MetaG R2A_C_D2_MG | ecosystem: Environmental > Terrestrial > Soil > Wetlands | place... | reverse complement strand
GCCAAGAGCAGTGAAACGAAGACCCAACAATTTCCAATTATTAACCGCGCCAAGACACGTGATGAAAGAGATTCAGCACAGAAGTAAATATCGGGCAGAAAAGGCTTAAGTTAGCGCCATTCGTGTCAGACACCTTTTCCCCAAACCTGTTTCTTTATGGTGAGGTTTTTAGCGAGAAGGTGAAGCTGGTTCCCTGTCCGGGGGTGCTGGCGACGTGAATGTCGCAGCCGTGCAGCTCCAGAATGCGGCGGACGATGGCAAGGCCGAGGCCGGAATGCTCGCCGCCGCGATGCGAATTGTTCACCTGATACAGCGGATCGAAAATCTTGCCTAACTCCGTGGCCTCGATGCCACAACCGGTATCGGATACCGCCACCTCGATGCCCTGATCGGTCGCGTTCAGGGAGACGCTGATGCGGTCGCCTTTCTCGACGTGGCGCAGCGCGTTGGAAACCAGATTCTCGAACACACGCTGCATCATGCCGATATTGCCATCGAAGAAGGGCAGCTCGGTATCGCCGGACATGTGCAGCTTCACCCCGGCCTTTTCCGCCGCCGGTTCGAACTGCTGCAACACATCCTGGACCAGCTCGGGCAGGGCGAACGGCTCGGTTTGCAGGCCGTCGTGAATCGAATCGAGCTTGGCCATCTCGAACAGCTCATCCACCAGAGTCTTCATGCGCTGGCTGAACTGCATGGCACGCGCCACATAGGTTTCGCGTTCCTCAGGTGTCAACTTGTCTGATCTGAGTTGCAGGGTTTCAAGGTAGCCATGCAGCGTGGCCAGCGGGGTGCGCAGATCATGCGACAGGCTGGCGAACAGGTCGCGGCGCTGCGTGTCCTGTTCGGATAACTGCTCGAACTGGCGCACGATCTGTTGCGCCATCAGCTGGATATTGCCCTCCAGTTGATTGAGTTCATCACCGGCTTTGGGGGCAATATCCGGCGGGGTCTTGAAATCGCTTTTCCGGAAGTCGTCAATCCGGGCCGAGAGGCGGCGCAGGCGGCGGGTCAGCGGATAGAACACCAGCAGGCCGATCAGCATGCTGATGCTGAGGGCCACGCCGATCACCCAGCCGCTGAGATAGAGCAGTTCCTTGTCGCGGGCGAACTGTTCCTCCCTGTCATACTCCTCGCCGCGCAGGATCACATACAGGTAGCCCCTGGCACTGGCAGCCGAGGGGATGGGCGTGACAGAGAAAACCTTCTGCCGCTCCGGCGAGCGCGGATCGTCGCCCAGGATGGGGAACATGGCGTCTTCCTTGAGGAAGGCGTGAATGGGCCTGAGCGATACATGTGTGCGATGCACATGCCCCGGGTCCGCCGAGTAGGACAGGATTTTGCCGGACAGGTCGATCAGATAGATCTCGATGCTGGGGTTCACGCTCATGTAGTCGCTGAAGGTCTGTTTCAGCGCCTTCTCGTCCAGTTCGTTTTCGCGCACCAGGTTGCGCTCGGCCACCAGCGTTTTGGCCAGGTTGCGGTTCAGCGACTGGTCGGCATGCTGGATGTTTTTCTGCACCGCGGTGAAGATGAACAGCGCATAGAGCAGGCCGGCAAAGCCGAGGGTGAGGGCGAGCGTGATGGCAAGCCGGGCATAGAGGGTGCGCACGATCATGGGTTTTCGCTGAATTTGTAGCCCACACCCCACACGGTCAGGATGTAGTTGGGTTTGGCCGGGTCTTTCTCGATCTTCAGGCGCAGGCGGTTGATATGCGTGTTCACCGTGTGCTCATAACCCTCGAACTGGTAGCCCCACACCTGATCAAGCAGCTGGGTGCGGGTCTGCACCCGGCCCGGATGGCGGGCGAAATGCAGCAGCAGGTCGAATTCCCTGGCGGTCAGCGCGATATCCTTGCCGCCGATGGTCACCTGCCGCTTTTGCGGATCGATGTTCAATTCACCTGCGATCAGCACCTGATCCTGCGTCTGCGCCGGCTGGCTCAATGCCTCCGCCGAGCGGAAGCGCGCCTTGATGCGCGCCAGCAGCTCGGGGATGCTGAACGGCTTGGTGATGTAGTCGTCGGCACCGACCTCGAGCCCGACGACGCGGTCGATCTCCGATGATTTGGAGGTCAGCATGATGATGGGGATGTAGGGCCCGTCCTCGCGGAACTTGCGGCACAGGCTGATGCCGTCCATAACCGGCAGCATGATGTCCAGGATGACCAGATCGTATGGTTTGGCCTTGTATTTTTCCAGCGCCTGCCCGCCGTCGGCGGCGATATCCGCAGTGCAGTCGATATCGGCCAGATGCAGCTGTATCAGGCTGGCGAGGTCGGCGTTGTCTTCAACGATCAGAATCTGTTTTCCCATGGCTACAGGTCCAAGCATGCCTGATAAACCGGCGGGCGTCCTGCGATTGCGGAGTGTTTCGCCGCGCTGACGCGGGCGGCATAGGGCCGGGGTGTTGCATATGTACCGTCTTCGCGCATGGGTCGCCTCCTGTTCGGTTGGGGCGCTATGAGCGCATGCCCAGTTCCCCAGTTTATCACCGCTTTCTAACGATTCTGTAACAGCCGCGCGCCGGCGCCATGCCCGGGCGATGTTATGAAAATGTTATGTTTTCGTGAGCAGTCTGTTGTTTTTCCCATCTACCTTCATCCGCGTGGCTTGAAGCCACCACAAACCAGACAACAAGGATGGAGATACCATGAATACAAAGAGAATGATTTTTTCGCTGGCGGTGGCCGGGATGATGCCGATGCTGCTGAACGCCTGCCAGGCCACGGCATCAGGCATGAAGGATGACGGCATGATGCACAAGGAAGGCATGATGAAAGACGACGGCATGATGAAGAAAGAAGGAACGATGAAAGACGATGGCATGATGAAGGAAAAGGGGATGATGAAAGACGATGGCATGATGAAAGAGGAAAAGATGATGGAAGACGACGGGATGATGAATAAGCACATGTAAGCCTTTTCACCATGCGCGAACAAATACGCCGGGCATTGTCGCCCGGCGTATTTTTAGGGTATCCGGAATATGGTGTTGGAATTTCACTGCTGCACAAAACAGAGCGACCCGGCCAAAAGCGGACACTCAGGTTTTAAGTTCATGTGCGCCCACAAAAAAATATTTCTTCCTTGCTTTTCTTTTAATATGCAATCTTTAGGAAAAGACAGGTGCATACAGGAGGGTAATACATGGACAATCGAGTACACGTATTACCAAGTTAGGCACACACCTAAATCCGTTTTGTTTTGGGGAATGACATGTCAGTAAAGACGGTTAATGAAGAGGCAGCTCAAACAGTATCCCCTCGCCAGTTGATCAGATTAGTTGTGGTATATCTCCTGATCCCGCTGATTTTATTTATATGCGGTGGGGACCTCGGTTGGTGGCAGGCGTGGCTATATTCCATGCTGTTCCTGGCCGCTGCTATTGGTGGACGCATATGGGCTGAACAACGACATCCCGGATTAACAGCCGAAAGACAAAACATTGAAAATATCCAAAACGCAAAAGCCTGGGACAAAGTGCTTGCTCCACTGATGGCGGTGAGTGTCGGATTTCCCATGGCCATTGTGGCAGGGCTGGACCACCGCTATCACTGGTCCTTCGAATTTCCGCTATGGCTCACCGTGACTGGCTTCACGTTGACCTCGCTCGGATACGCTTTCGCTGCATGGGCATTGGCAGAGAATCGCTTTTTTTCCAGCGTGGTGCGCATTCAGACGGATCGAGGGCATGTGGTGTGTGACAGTGGCCCGTACCGGTTTGTGCGGCATCCGGGTTATGCTGGAAGTACTCTCGCACTGTTCGGTATTGTTCTTTCCCTGGGCTCGGTGTGGACACTGATTCCTGCGGCGGTGGCATCAATCATCGCGGTGATTAGAACCGTACTTGAAGACCAGACTTTACAGGAAGAGTTGCCGGGCTATCGAGACTATGCACGACGAGTGCGTTTTCGTTTGTTTCCCGGGATATACTGACAGATTCGAGGAGTCCTTTTTTATGCGCCCTGTTGTTTCGCTGGTCTTGGGGGCTATTCGTCCAGCAGTATGCGGATGGTGCGCTCGGTTTCCTGATACCCCCCTTCACCGATTCGCCTGTAGCGTATCTTTCCCTGTTTGCCGATCAGGTAGATGCTCGGCCAGGCCCAGTTGTGGAAGGCCTGCCATACCCTGGCATCGTTATCGACGGCGACGGGGTAAAGAATCTCGTGTTCGGCCACATAGTCGCGCAGATTGTCCGGGTTGCGTTCATAGACGAATTCGGGCGTATGCACGCCGATGACCACCAGTCCGGCGTCTTTATACCTTCGATGCCACTGCTGGATATGCGGTTCGACGTTTTTGCAGTTCCGGCAGCCGAAGGTCCAGAACTCGACCAGCACCACCTTGCCGCGCAGTGCCTGACTGCTTATTGGCTCTGAATTCAGCCATTGTTGCGAGGTGATCCCGGGTGCCCGGAGGGGCTCACCGCCTGCCCCGAGCAGGGCAGGGGTGAGCAGCATCAGGCATGCAGCGACGCATCGAAACCTGAGGCTCCTGGACATCGGAGAGTGCCTATTGCCTGGCCTGGAACATCGGGACGAACTTGCCGTATCCCTCTTTTTCCAGGTCGGCCACGGGGATGAAGCGCAGGGCCGCGGAATTGATGCAGTAGCGTAGCCCTGTCGGCCGCGGACCGTCGTTGAATACATGGCCCAGATGCGAGTTGCCCTGCCTGCTGCGCACCTCGGTGCGCTTCGAGAACAGGGTGTTATCCTCCTTCTCGACGATATTTTCGGCGACCAGCGGGCGGTAGAAGCTCGGCCAGCCGGTGCCGGATTTGAATTTCTCCAGCGAGCTGAACAGCGGTTCGCCCGACACCACATCCACATAGATGCCGGCCTGCTTGTTGTCCCAGTAGGCGTTGTTGAACGGCGGTTCGGTGCCGTTTTCCTGCGTGACCTCGTATTGCAGGGGGGTGAGACGCTCCTTCAGGCCTTTGCCTGCATGCGGGTCCCTGTCCTTGCCCCAGACCTTGTCCAGGTACTGATCCCGGCCGGAGCCGTTGCGATAATACCAGTAGCGCAGCGGATTCTTTTTGTAGTAATCCTGGTGATATTCCTCGGCCGCATAAAAATGCTGTGCAGGCAGGATCGGTGTGACGATGGGCTTATCGAAACGTCCGCCTGCGTCCATCGCCTTTTTGGATGCCTCGGCCAGCGCGCGCTGTTCTTCATTGAGATAGAAGATGCCGGTGGTATAGGCATAGCCGCGGTCGACAAACTGGCCGCCTGCATCGGTCGGGTTGATCTGGCGCCAGAACACATCCAGCAGTTGCCCGTAGCTGATCAGCTTCGGATTGTAGGCGATTTCGACCGCCTCCAGGTGTCCGCCGGCCACGTAGTTGCGGTAGTTCGGGTTTGTGGAGCGTCCGTTGGTATAACCGGAGGTGACGGACAGCACGCCGTCCAGCTGTTCGAACGGCTTTTCCATGCACCAGAAACAGCCGCCGGCGAAGATGGCCTTTTCGGTCATGCTCGAGTCCTTCATAGTCTTATCCCCCTCGCCTTGCGAGGTGTTCGCCGCCAGAAGGGAGAGCGGGATGGCCAGCACCAGTGCCAGCAGTGACAGGCGTTTGCCCATTCGTTGTCGGGTTTTGTTCAGTTTTTTCATTTTTTCCACCTTTGCGAGTGCCCGGAAAGTCTTCCTTTCCTGCCTCTTTTGAATGTATGGCGGGATGATAGAAGCCGGACATAACATGCTTATCGCGAAAATATCACGATTGTATCACAGCGCGCGGCCCTGCGTTGTCTACGGACTGAAAGATGTATGCTTCGCATATGATTGCATTGACTTGCCAATATTTCCCGCCCACATTGCCTTGATGAGGCGCATTGTATGGGCGCATTCGCGCCATGCTGACGAAGGTCTGGCCTGCCGCACGGCATTGGCGCGGAGGCCTTCAGGCGAGGCAAGGATGGGCGGCCCTTCTCGGACGATCCATGCAGTTTGAATCGGAATGGCAGCGGCTGGGCTGCAGGTTTGCCCGGGTCGAAAGGGTATTCGATGCCCGCATGATCGAGGCCGGCAGGCTGCTTTCAGCCGATGGCCTCCATGCCTATATCGAGCATGCCCGCTTTATCGGCAAGATGGGGCGCGGTGAGGAGCCGCTGCTGGCCTATCTGGAGCAGGCGCCGCTTGTTGCCTCCGGGCTGGGTGAGGCGGCGCTGATCGACCTGCGCGAGTTTGCGCATGACATAGCCGTGCACGCCAATTTCGATGCCTTGCTGCCATTTCTGCAATCCAGCGGCGCGGTGGCCCGTCGTTTACAGAGCCACGAAGAGTTTACACAGTATATCGAGCTGATGCGCGAGATGATGCTGCGCACCTCCGCTTCGCTGCATGGTCAGCAGATATCCATCCCCAGCCCCGGTCTGCCGGCACTGCTCGGGCAGTCACCGCGCCTGCTCGCCAACCTGTCCCTCGAGGGACTCGGGAACTGGGTCGAATACGGCATTCACGCATATAAAAAGCACCCCGACCGACAGGAGGATTATTTCGCCCTGCAATCGGCCGATGCCCATGCGGTGCTGCACCGGGAGCGACACGGCACGTTGCTGGTCGATCATGAGCGCAGGCTCGATTGCTACCTGCGGGCGCTGTGGGGCGATCATGACGATTTTGTGCCCTACTCACTGGCCTTCGATGTGCTGCGCAAACCGATACCTTATTACGACGCACTGGGCATCCATCTCCCCGATGTCTATGAAGCCGATCGCGGTGTGGCGGCAATCGATCGCTACCGCATTGCACTGGCACACATGGCGGCGCATCGCCGCTGGAGCGGGCAACTGCCCGGCGATAACCAGAGCCCGTTCCAGCGTATCGCCATCGAGGTCTTCGAGGATTGCCGCGTTGACCACCTGGCTATCCGGCTGTATCCGGGACTACGCAGGCTGTTCCTCGCCCTGCATCCGCTGCCGGATGAGAAGGACCTGAAGCAGCAGGGCGTTTCGCTTGTTTACCTGCGCCTGGCCATCTTCTCCAGGGCCGTCCTTGACCCTGAATATGCGTGCGAAAACAAGGCTATCCGGGAGTTTGTCGACCGCTTCCGCGGCGCGATGCAGGACGGAGAATCCAGCACTGCCCGGATGGCCGCCCTGGCGGTCGATTTCATGCTCCGCACGCACCAGCAAAGCGATACATCCGCGACGATTCACCTCAACCATGTGCAGGCGGATTACCGCGATGATAATCGCCACCTGTGGTTCCATCTCGGCACCGGTGATGAACAGGAGATGCCGGGCAAGGCCGTCCGCAGTTCGCAGCAGGGCGAGGAGCAGGGCGGCCTCCCGCTGCGCCATTACCATGAATGGGACTATAACCATCAGCACTACCGCCCGGACTGGGTCAGCGTGTATGAGGCGATTCACCCCAGTGGCGATGCATCGGCCATTGATGATCTGCTGAACAAGCATAAGGGGCTGGCCAGACGCCTGAAACACCTGCTTGAGTCGCTCAAGCCGCAGGATCGGGTGCGTATCCGCTATCAGGAAGAGGGCTCGGAGCTGGACCTGGATGTTGCGATTCGCTCGCTGATCGATTTTAAGGGCGGAGCCGCCCCGGATCCGCGCATCAATATCTCGCACCGCACCGATGGCCGCCATATCGCGGTGCTGCTACTGCTCGATCTGTCGCAATCATTGAGCGAACATGCCGAGGGCTGCAATCAGACAATTCTGGAACTGTCGCAGGAGGCGGTGTCGCTGCTGGCCTGGGCCATTGAGCAGGTGGGCGACCCGTTTGCCATCGCCGGCTTTCATTCCGATACCCGGCATGATGTACGCTACCATCATATCAAGGGCTTTTCCGAGGCCTGGGACGATACGGTAAAATCGCGACTGGCGGCGATGGACGCAGCCTATTCGACACGCATGGGGGCGGCGATGCGGCATGCCTCGCATTACCTGAAGGCACAATCGACGGAGAAGAAACTGATGTTGATTCTTACCGACGGCGAGCCGTCCGATATCGATGAGGATGATGACCAGTTACTGATCCGCGATGCGCGGCAGGCCGTCAAGGAACTCGATCGCGATGGCATTTATACCTATTGCATCAATCTGGATGCGAAGGCCGATGAATACGTCGCCGACATCTTCGGCCGTCAGTACACCATCGTGGACCATCTGGATCGCCTGCCGGAAAGGTTGCCCGAACTGTTCATCTCGCTGACGAAATAGGGCCCGCACCAGCTGCTGCCCCGCCTTGCATCCGGGAGATCAGCCGCCGGATTTGCGAATGACCACCATCTTTTCCTCGCTCATCTCGAGCATGGCCGGGAGGATGCCCTCGCGGCCCAGGCCGGAGTGTTTCACGCCGCCGTAAGGCATGTGATCGACGCGGTAGCTTGGAAAATCGTTGACCACCACGCCGCCCACCTTCAGTGATTCGACGGCAAGCCGGATATTGCGCATATCGAAACCGAAGATCGCTGCCTGCAGTCCGAAATCGGAATGGTTGATCCAGCCAATCGCCGTTTCGATGTCCGCGAAGGGCGTGACCGTGACCAGTGGGCCGAATATCTCGCACCGGCATACATCCATGTTTTCATCTACATCGGTCAGGATGGTCGGCTCGATAATATTGCCGCAGCCCATCCTCCTGCGCTTGCCGCCATGCACGATTTTCGCACCATCCTTTTCAGCCTGCTTGATTGCGGCATATACCCTGTCGACTGCGGCCCTGTTGATGAGCGGTCCGATGGCGATGCCGTCCTGGCGCGGATCGCCAACGCCGAGCCTGGCTGTTTCGCGCTTCAGGAGCTTGAGAAAGGCATCGTACACGGTCTGGTGGACATAGATGCGCTGTACGGAAATGCAGGACTGACCGGCCTGCCCGAAGCCGCCGAGGGCGCAGCGCGAGGCTGCAAATGCCAGATCAGCCGAGGTATCAACGATGGTGCCGGAGTTGCCACCGAGTTCGAGGGATACGCGCTGCCGGCAGGCCTGCTGTTTCAGCGCCCAGCCCACATCCGGGCTGCCGGTGAAGCTGAGCATGCGGATGTCGTCCCCGGCCAGCAGGCCGGCGACCTCCTCGTGCGGCATGGGCAGCACGTTTACGCTGCCGGCCGGGGCGCCTGCCTCGCTGATGATGCGACCGAGCAGCAGCGCCGAGATCGGGGTGTTGCTGGCCGGCTTGATGATGACCGGATTGCCCACGGCCAGTGCCGGGGCAACCTTGTGCGCCACCAGGTTCAGCGGGAAATTGAACGGACAGATGCCGAGGATCGGGCCGATCGGTTCGCGCCGCGTGTAACCCTCGTAGCCCTCGCCGCGCTGCATGCCGTCCACCGGGATGACCTCGCCGGTAAAACGGCGGGCCTCTTCAGCGGCCCACGAAAACACCGCCAGGCTGCGCTCCAGTTCCTGCTCGGCCATCATGCGCGGCTTGCCGCCCTCGACGATCAGCGTATCGATGATTTCCCCACGCGCATCGCTCAATCCCTCGGCGATGTCGCGCAGCAATACACTGCGCGCATAACGCGACATACCGGCCAGCACCCGCGCAGCATGACGTGCCGAGTCCACGGCGGCGACGACCTGCTTGTGTCCGGCCGTCGAAACGGTGGCGATGCAGGTGTCGTTGAACGGGTTGCGCACCTCGAAATCGGTGTCTGAAGATCGAGCCTCGCCATCAATCCAGAGGTAAAAATGCGGCGCCTTGGGCATGCTGGAACCTCCCTCCATCAATGCCTGATCATGCGGGCATTACTCTCTGTATAGCACAGCGCCCCGGCTCTTGCAGGGAAGGGTGCGAAAGGATTCGGGCATGATTGCGGGATATGGTCAGTGCGAATGCTGGCCGCTACACTGCCGCCCGATGTCAGACACAAGCGCACAAAACAAAATCCGCAATTTTTCCATCATTGCCCATATCGACCATGGCAAGTCCACGCTGGCCGACCGCCTGATCGAGGACACCGGGGCGCTGGCCGAACGGCAGATGAAAAAGCAGGTGCTCGATTCGATGGATCTGGAGCAGGAGCGCGGCATCACCATCAAGGCGCAGACAGCCACCCTGACCTATCCGGCTGATGACGGCGAGGTGTACACCTTCAACCTGATCGACACCCCGGGTCACGTGGACTTTTCCTATGAGGTGTCCCGCTCCTTGCAGGCCTGCGAGGGTGCGCTGCTGATTGTCGATGCCACGCAGGGTGTGGAGGCGCAGACCCTGGCCAATGTCTATCTCGCGCTGGAAAATAATCTGGAAATTATTCCGGTTATCAACAAAATCGATCTGCCAAGCGCCGATATCGAGGAAGCCAAGCGGCAAATCGAGGATATCATCGGCCTGGATGCATCCGATGCCATTGCTGTGTCGGCCAAGACAGGTCAGGGCATCAAGGAAGTGCTCGAGGCCATCGCGCATCGCGTTCCGCCCCCCCGGAATCATGACGACAGGCCGCTGCGCGCGCTGGTGGTCGATTCGTGGTTCGACTCCTATGTTGGCGCAGTGGCCCTGGTACGCGTGTTCGACGGGGTCCTGAGCAAGGGAGACCGTATCCGCATGATGGCCATGAGCACGGTCGCCGCTTATGAGGTGCAGGATGTGGGTGTGTTTCTGCCGCAGCCATTCTCCTGCCCGAAGCTGGCCTCGGGCTCCGTGGGCTTCATGGTTGCCGGCATCAAGACGCTGGCCGACTTGAAGGTCGGCGACACCGTGACATCGCAGAAGAACCCTGCCGAGAAGCCGTTGCCCGGCTACCGTGAGCCGCAGCCGATGGTGTTTTCCGGCCTGTATCCGGTCGATTCGGCCGATTATGCCGATCTGCGCGATTCACTCGAGAAACTCAATATGAATGATCCGGCCTTCACCTTCGAGCCGGAGAACTCATCCGCGCTGGGCCTCGGATTCCGTTGCGGCTTCCTCGGCATGCTGCACATGGAGATCGTGCAGGAGCGACTCGAGCGTGAATACGACCTCGATCTGATCACCACCGCGCCCAGCGTGGTCTATCACATGGTGTTGACCAGTGGCGAGAAGATCGAAACCTCCAATCCGAGTGAATTCCCCGACCCGGTGACCATCGCCCGTATCGAGGAGCCCATGGTGACAGCCAATATCTTCATGCCCGAGGAGTTTGTCGGGGTGATGATGAAGCTTTGCCAGGAACGCCGCGGCATACAGAAGGATATGAAGTTCATCGGGCAGGGGCGGGTGATGCTTTCCTATGCACTGCCGCTTGCCGAGATGGTGATCGACTTTTACGACCGCCTGAAATCGCTGTCGCGCGGCTACGCCTCGATGGATTATGAGCTGGCCGACTTCCAGGTCAGTGATGTGGTCAAGCTCGATGTGCTGGTGCATGCCGAGCCGGTGGATGCGCTCAGCCTGATCGTGCATCGCTCGATTGCCGAGTCGCGTGGCCGGGAACTGGTCAAGAAGCTGCGCGAACTGATTCCCCGGCAGCAGTTTGACGTTCCCTTGCAGGCGGCGATTGGCGGCCGTATCTTGGCCCGCGAGACGGTCAAGGCCGTGCGCAAAAATGTGACGGCCAAATGCTACGGCGGCGACATCACGCGTAAACGCAAATTGCTCGAAAAGCAGAAGGCCGGCAAGAAGCGGATGAAGAATATCGGTAGCGTGGAGGTGCCGCAGGAGGCATTTCTGGCGGTGCTCAGGCTGGGTGAGGAGAGCTAGTGTCCAAAGAAATCGGAATATCCCGGGACAGCAAGCCGGTATGGCGCGAGTGGCTGGAATCCCTGCTGGTGGTGGCGGTCATTGCGATCCTGGTGCGCAGCTTCGTGGTCGCGCCCTTCAAGATTCCCTCTTCGAGCATGGTGCCGACGCTGGAAGTCGGCGATTACATCTTCGTACTGCGCTATCCGTACGGCCTGCGCGTGCCGTTCACCGATTTGCAGTTTTTCGCCCATCCGCCGAAGCGCGGCGATGTGGCGGTATTCGACTATCCGGAAGATCGCAGCAAGGATTACATCAAGCGTATCATCGGCCTGCCGGGCGATACCATCGTGTATCAGGACAACAAGCTTTCCATCAACGGCAAGGAAATGCCGCTTTTCCCTGAGGGCCGACGCACCTATTTCCTGGCCGATGGCGAGGCCGATGTGTCGATGCGGTATTCCGAGCAGCTGGGCGATGTGAAACACGCAGTGCTGCGCAAGCAGCGCACCATTCGCGACGGCACATGGAAGGTGCCCGAGGGCATGTTCTTCGTGCTCGGTGACAATCGCAATAACTCGCGCGATTCCCGCTTCTGGGGCTATGTTCCGCAGTCTTTCCTGGTCGGCCACGCGGCGATCGTCTGGTGGTCCTGGGATGCGCATGCCGGCAAGGTGCGCTGGGACCGTCTCGGCCACATTGTCGAATAAGCTGTCGAATAGACCGGGCGTGTTGCCCTGGCCGGCGTGTTGAATCCATCAACCGCAAATCACTTCGCCGCGGAAACATCACGGCTCGAGGCCCTGCTCGGACACTCATTCCACGATGCCGGCCTGCTCAGGCAGGCCCTGACCCACACCTCAACGGGCCTGCCGCACATGGAGCGCCTGGAGTTTCTCGGCGATGCGGTACTCGATATGGTGATTGCCGAGGATCTTTACCGCCGTTTCCCGTCTGAGGAGGAGGGCAGGCTGACGCGCATGCGTGCAGCGCTGGTCTGCCGCGACGGCCTGCTCAGGGTGGCTGCCGCCTGGGATGTCGATCCGCTGCTCAGCGTCGGCCCCGGCGAGCGCGACGAGTCGGGCAGCATCCGTTCGCAATCGATTTGCGCCAATGCCGTGGAAGCGGTGATCGGCGCGCTGTTCCTCGATGCAGGCTGGGATGCGGTTCGCGATGCGGTGATCCGGGCATGGAGCGCGGACCTGCAGAGCGCCGACCAGGCCGATGGCCGGGATGCCAAGACCCGTTTGCAGGAGTTCACCCAGTCGCGCGACTGGGGCCTGCCCGAGTATGTGGTCAGTGACCTGGGGGTTGCGCACAGCCCGCGTTTTTCGGCACTGTGCAAGGTGCGCGGCGAGGAAGTGGGGCGTGGTGCGGGCGAGCGCAAAAAAACGGCGGAAACCGAGGCGGCGAAACAGGCATGGAAAACACTGAATCCTTGAATCCGGAGGGCTGGGCAACGGATAAGCCTGCCCCCGACGGCTATCGTTGCGGCACGGTAGCGCTGCTCGGGCGTCCGAACGTGGGCAAGTCCACGCTGATGAACCGCATTATTGGTGCCAAGGTGGCGATCGTGACCCCCAAGCCGCAGACCACGCGGCACCGCATCCTGGGCATCCATACCGACGAGCATTGCCAGATGGTGTTTGTCGATACGCCCGGCATCCATAAGGGCGAGAAGCAACTGAACCGAAACATGGTGCGCGTGGCCTACGGCGCGGCGCAGGAAGCCGATGTGCTGGTCATCATGCAGGATGTTTCCAGGCCGCTGGACCGTGCGACCCGGCAACTGATCCAGGGCTTCGCCGATGACCGGCTGAACAAGCCGCGCCTGCATGTGCTCAACAAGGTGGACCAGGTGGCCCGCACATCGCTGCTGCCGCGCCTGGCCGAGGTGCAGAAGCTCGATCCGGATGCGGTGGCCTATATCCCGCTGTCCGCCCGCAAGGGGCTGCAGGTCGACGGCCTGCTCAAGGAACTTGCCCGTCTGCTTCCCGAGCAGCCGCCGATCTATGCCGCCGACTGGTTCACCGACCAGAGCCAGCGGCAGCTGGCCGCCGAATATGTACGCGAGCAGGTGTTTATGGCCATGCAGCAGGAGATACCCTTCCAGACGGCCGTGGAGATCGAGGCCTTCGGCGAGGATGAGACCGGCATCAGCATCGAGGCCGCCATCCTGGTAGGCAGCGAGCGGCACAAGCCGATGCTGATCGGCAAGGGCGGCGAGCGCATGAAGGATATCGGTATCAGGGCACGCAAGGGCCTTGAGGGCCTGTTCGATTGCCGGGTGGACCTGCGCCTGTGGGTGAAGGTGCAGCCGGACTGGTTCGATCATCCCGGACGCCTGCACGATCTCGGACTTGATGCCTGAGTCGGCCTGCCGGACACGGCATGGCTGAGTTGCGGGACGATGCGTTTCTGCTGCGCCGGGTGGCCTATGGCGACAGTTCCTACATCATCCATGTCCTGAGCCGCACGCATGGCCGTCTGAGCCTGATGGCCAGGGGCGCCAGACGCGCCAAAAGCCCTTTCCGGGCAAGCCTGGAGCCGTTGTACGAGCTGCATCTCGGCTGGCGGCCGGGACGCACCGGCATGGGCACGTTGAGCGATGCGGACCGTGGGGCGCCGGTAGTGGATGCCGCGCTCAGTCCTGAAGGACTGCAGCTTTGTGCCGTGGCCGCCAGCCTGTATCAGGAGGGCGATCCGCAAGGTTTTGAAGAGCTCTCCAATGCCTTCGCCGTGCTCACCGCGCGAACGCCGCGTGCCGGTACGCCCGGCGGTATGCTGGCCGGGGTCTGGTCGCTGCTTGATGCGCAGGGGCTGCTCGGCCCGCTGGATCACTGCTGGCAGTGCGGTCAGGCGTGCGACGATCTGTGCTGGCATGCGGCGGAATGTCGCTGCGAAGCCTGCGGCGGAGGACAATCGCTCAGCCGGGGTATCCGGCGCGCGATCCCCGCATTGATGCAATCGGCAGGGGTAAGTCTGTCTTCGGCGGATTTGACGATGTGGGCAGGCATGATACAGGATGTTTTACGACGGCACGGCATCAGGCCGTTGAATATGATCTAGGGACAGGCTGAAGAGTTCAGCGCCCTTTGTTTCCCAAGGGAGGGACGATGCATCTGGGTGTAAATATTGATCACATTGCCACCATCAGGCAGGCGCGCAAGACCAGCTATCCGGATCCCGCGGAGGCTGTCGGGCTGTGCCTGGCCGGCGGGGCGGACGGTATCACCGCGCATCTGCGGGAGGATCGCCGGCATATTGTTGATGACGACATGCGCCGCCTTGCTGCCATACCCGGCCTGCACCTGAATATGGAGATGGCGGCCAGCAATGAAATGGTGGCCATCTGCTGCCAGCTTGCACCTGCCGCCTGCTGCCTGGTGCCGGAAAAGCGCGAAGAACTGACCACCGAGGGAGGCCTGGATGTGGTGGCGCACCGCACGCGGCTGGAGAGCGTGGTGAGGCGCATCAGCGATGCCGGCAGCCGCGTGTCGATGTTCATCGACCCCGATGCGGCCCAGGTGGAGGCCTCGCATGCCATCGGCGCGCCCGTCATCGAATTGCACACCGGACATTATGCGAATCTCTCCGGCCCGGCGCAGCGTGAAGAGCTGGCCCGCATCGAAGCTGCGGCCAGGCAGGCTGTGGATCTCGGCCTGATCGTGCATGCAGGTCACGGCCTGACCATCGATAACACCCCCCCGATTGCCGCGATTGCCGACATCGAGGGGCTGAATATCGGGCATGCGATTGTCGCCGATGCCATCTTCAAGGGGCTGGAACAGGCGGTTCGAGACTTCAAGGGACTGATGCGCCGTTGATTGCCGGTATCGGCACGGACCGCGTGCTTATCGCCCGCGTCGAGCAGGCCCTGGCGCGGTTCGGTGAGCGCTTCGAGCATCGCGTGTTTACCCGCGAGGAGTTGCGCCAGGCCGAGGCAAAGGGGCATACCGCGCGCCGCCTGGCCATGTTGTTTGCCGCCAAGGAGGCGGTATCCAAGGCGCTGGGCACGGGCTTTCATCAGGGCGTTTGCGCCAGGCATATCGAAACCATTCATCAGCCTTCGGGCAAGCCGGAAGTCTTTCTGCATGAGGGTGCGGCAAGGGCGGCAGAGCGGCTCGGCGTGGACAGGGTGCATGTCTCGCTGACCGATGATGACGGCGTGGCCATGGCCTTCGCTGTGGCAGAGGTCATTGGCATTTCAGAATCCGGGGAGGGCGGAGCATGAAACAGATCCTTACAGCACAGCAGATGCGGCAGGCCGACCAGGCAGCCATCGACGGGGGTATATCCGGCTTCGCGCTGATGCGCCGGGCCGGTCGCGCGGTGGCCGATGCGGCGCAGAGAGTGGCGCCGGATACCGGCCGCATGGTAATCGTGGTTGGCAGTGGTAATAACGGTGGCGATGGCTATGCCGCGGCGACCATTCTTTCCCAGATGAAGGTGCGGGTGACGGTGGTGGCGCTTTGCGACCCGGCGGGGCTGGGCGGTGCGGCGGCCGAGCACGCCGAACTGGCCGCCGCTGCCGGTGCGAAGATCCGTCACGCATGTTCTGCAGAACAGGCCGATGTGCTGTCTTTCTGGCTGACCCGCGCGGTGCTGGTGATCGATGCCGTTTTCGGCACGGGAATGGACCGCGATCTGGGCGGCTGGCTGGGCGAGGCCCTCGACATCGTTAATGCCTCGGATCGCCCCGTACTGTCCGTGGACCTGCCGAGCGGCATCAACAGCGACACGGGCGCGGTGATGGGCGCGGCCATCGAGGCCGACTGGACCCTGCCGATCGCAGCGGTGAAATGGGGTCACTGGCTGGGCGAAGGCCGGCAACACCACGGCAGGCTTCTGGCGCCTGCCGATATCGGCATCGAGCCGGAGGCTGCCAGCGGCAGCGCGCTGATGCTGGATGAATCGCTGTTTCGCCTGCTGCGGCCGGATGAAAAGCTGGACATGCACAAGGGTAGTTTCGGGCATGTCTGGGTGTTCGGCGGCAGCGAGGGCTTTAGCGGGGCGCCAAGACTGGCCGCCATGGGTGCGATGGCGGTGCATGCCGGGCTGGTCAGCATCGCCTGCCCGGATGATGTGCATGCCCTGATCGCTACAGCCAGCCTTGAGGCAATGGTGCATAAACAGGAAAGGGCACCGTGGAGCCATGCCGATGCGATCATCGCCGGCCCCGGATGGGGCGATGGTCAGCAAAAGATGCTTGCCGAGCTATTGCACAGCGACAGGCCGCTGTTGCTCGATGCCGATGCGCTGAACCTGCTGGCAGGCGATGCGCTGCTGCAGTCGGCGGCAGGCAAGCGCAAGGCGCTGACCGTATATACGCCGCACCCGGGGGAGGCCTCGCGTATGCTCGGTTGCACGGCTGCCCAGGTACAGCAGGACAGGCCGGCAGCCCTGCGCTCGCTGCTCGAAACGCTGCGCGGCTGGGTGGTGCTCAAGGGAGAGCAGACCCTGATCGGGTCGCCCGACGGTTCGATATGGCTGTGTCCGTTCGGCAGTAACCGACTGGCCACGGCGGGCAGCGGCGATGTGCTGGGCGGTATGCTGGCCGGCTTGCTGGCCCAGGGGCTGCCGGTCGAACTCGCGCTGGCCGGCGGGGTGGCGCTGCATGCCAGGGCCGGCGAGGAAGAAGGCTGGTACAGGGCAGGGCAATTGCCCGACAAGGTTGCCGAGGTTCGCCGGCAATTGTGCTGATAGTACCCCTTAACTTTGCCCTTGCCGCGTGCTAGAACCAGCCATGCTGGAGCCTTGAACAGGTGATTCATCGGGAGGAGGACAGCTAACCACATGCCGGCAGTAAAACGTCCACAGCCCACGCGTCCCCTCTCTCCCCATCTGGCAGTGTATCGCTGGCAGTTGCCGATGTTCGCCAGCCTTGCTCACCGCGTAAGCGGCATCGTGCTGGCCCTGTTTGTTCCCGTTTATCTTTACCTGTTAACCGGCCTGACCGCTTCGCCCGAAGACTTCGCGCAGCGCCTGGACTGGATGCACTCCGCTCCGGGGCGGCTGCTTCTCTGGCTGACCGGCAGTGCGATGATCTTTCATCTCGCCAATGGTCTGCGTTTTATTCTGCTTGATGCCGGCAGGTTCGAGTCGCCCGAAGCGATGCGCATGACCGCGCGTCTGAGTGTGGCTGTCGGCCTGCTCGGCATGGCGTTTCTGGCGGGGTTCCTGTGGTGAGCGGCACGGCGAGGACATCATCATGCTAGGGACCAAACGTTATGGCACGGCGCACAACGGCCTTGGCGACTGGTATGTGCAGCGTCTGACCGCACTGCTTATCGCCGTGTTGCTGCCGCCGGCATATCTGCTGCTGATAGCGGTGTACAACGGCTCGCTCGATCAGATGCAAATGCTCGATCTGGCCGACGGCTATATCGGGCGCATGCTGCATACCATGCTGCTGATCGCCGTGCTCACGCATGCCTATCTCGGCGTGAAGATGATCGTGGAGGATTACGTGCACATTGCAGCGGTGCGTATCCCGATGATGGGCGCGATCATGATCGGCATTGCCGGTTTCGGTATCTGGTGGCTGTCCGTGATCTGGGCATGGGCGAACTGATGGGGGCATGGATGCAGAGCATTGATTGGAATGCGCGGATGAGGAATAACTGATGTCATACCTTTCTTCGGAAAATGTCGAGCATCATTTTCACGATGTGGTCATCGTTGGCGCCGGAGGCGCGGGCATGCGCTGCGCCCTGCAGCTGGCCGATGCCGGGCATCGCGTGGCGGTCATCTCCAAGGTGCTGCCGACGCGCTCTCACACAGTGGCCGCGCAGGGCGGCATCAATGCCTCGCTCGGCAACCTGGTTTCGGATCACTGGCTGTGGCATATGTACGACACCATCAAGGGTTCGGACTATCTCGGCGACCAGGATGCCATCGAGTATATGTGCCGTGCGGCCCCGCTGCTGGTGCGCGAGCTCGAGCATCAGGGCGTGCCTTTTTCACGGCTGGATAATGGCACGATCTACCAGCGTCCGTTCGGCGGGCAATCGCGCGAATTCGGTGATGGCGGACAGGCCACGCGCACCTGCGCCGCGGCAGACCGCACCGGGCATGCCATCCTGCATACGCTTTACCAGCAGAACCTGCGCGCCGGCACGCATATCTATGAAGAATACTTCGCGCTCGACCTGATCACCGACGACGAGGGCTGCCATGGCGTGATGGCCTGGGACATCGCCCGGGGCGAATATCACCTGTTCCAGGCCAAGGCGGTGATTCTGGCCACCGGCGGGGCGGGGCGGGTGTACAAGATCACCACCAATGCGCACATCAATACCGGTGACGGCGGTGGTCTTGCGCTGCGTGCCGGGCTGCCGGTGGAGGATATGGAGTTTTTCCAGTTCCACCCGACCGGCATTGCCGATGTCGGCCCGCTGATTACCGAGGGTGTGCGCGGCGAGGGCGGCTACCTGCTCAATGCCGAGGGCGAACGCTTCATGGAACGCTATGCACCGACCGCGAAGGATCTGGCCAGCCGCGATGTGGTGTCGCGCGCCATAGCGCTGGAGGTGCGTGCCGGGCGCGGCTGCGGGCCGAACAAGGATTATGCCCTGCTCAAGCTCGATCATCTGGGCGAGGAGCTGATTCTCTCCAAGCTTCCCAATATTCACGAACTCGCCCTGCGCTTTGCCGGCGTGGACTGCACGAAGGATCCGATTCCGGTGCAGCCGACCATGCATTACACGATGGGCGGCATTCCGACCAACCGCTTCGGCGAGGTGGTGTACCCGAAAGGTGAGGACAAGGAGCACGTGATGCCGGGGTTGTATGCCATCGGTGAGGGGGCCTGCGCCTCGGTGCACGGGGCGAACCGGCTGGGCGGCAACTCGCTGCTCGAGATCGTGGTATTCGGGCGAGCCTGCGGTAACCGGGTGCTGAAAAGGCTGCGCAGCCATCGTTATCATCCGACCATTCATCCGGACAGCTGGCAGCCGGGCGTGCAGCGGGTGGAGCGCTGGCTGGGGGCTGCGTCTGCAGGCAAGGGCCCGCGCGTGTCGGAGTTGCGCAGTCGCATGCAGGACGTGATGCAGGAGCACTTCAGCGTGTACCGCACCGAAGATGTGATGAGCGAAGGCATGGAATTGCTGGAGCAACTGGCCGCTCAGATGCAGGACGCGCGCATCGATGACGGCAACCGTATTTTTAACACGGAACTGGTGGAGGCGCTGGAACTGGAACATCTGATGGGTCTGGCGCGGGCCACGGCAGCCGGAGCGCTGGCACGGACCGAATCGCGAGGTGCGCATGCACGCGACGATTATCCGAAGCGCAACGATCAGGCCTGGCTGCAACATACGCTGGTCAGCATCATCGAAGACAAGGTGCAGCTGGATTACAAGCCGGTGCGCATGCAGCCGATGACGGTGGACAGCTTCCCGCCGAAGGAACGGGTGTATTGATGTCCGGGACCATTCGTCTGGAAATCTATCGCTATGATCCCGAGGGCGCTTCGGAGGCCGGCAATGCGCCGTTTATGCAGACTTACGCGGTGCCGGCGTTCAAGACGGGCATGAAGCTGCTCGATGCTCTGAATTATATTAAATGGAACCTCGACGGCACTTTGACCTTCCGTCGTTCCTGCGGCGAGGGTGTGTGCGGCTCCGACGGCATGAACATCAATGGTGTGAACGGGCTGGCCTGCATCACCGATATTGCCGGACTGAAGCAGCCGATCCGCGTTTTACCGCTGCCCAATATGCCGGTGATCCGCGACCTGGTGGTCGATACCACGCATTTCTTCGAGCAGTACCGCTCCATCAAGCCATGGCTGCAGGCGGATTCGCCCGTGCCCGAGCATGAGCGGCTGCAGTCGATCGAAGACAGGGAGCAGCTTGATGGCATGTATGAATGTATCCTGTGTGCCTGCTGCACCACCTCCTGCCCGTCGTGGTGGTGGAACGGCGATCGTTTCCTCGGGCCGGCTGTATTGTTGCAGGCCGACCGCTGGATCAGGGATTCGCGCGACGAGATGGCCGGCGAGCGGCTCGATGAGATGGAGGATGCCTTCAAGCTATATCGCTGCCACCAGATCATGAACTGCACGCAGGCCTGCCCCAAGGGCCTGAACCCGACGGGGGCGATCAACCACATCAAACGGACCCTGCTGTCCCGCAAGTCCTGAGCCCTTACGCATGATTGAATCCGATGAGCCGGGTGAGGCGCTGGAGCTCCGCCGTCTGCGTTACCGCCTGAAACGGCTGGGCATGCTTGAGCTGGAGGCATGGCTGGCCCGTATCGAGCCGGCGCTGAACGGCGGGGAGACGGAAGTGATCGCGGCCGCGGGCACCCTGATGGAGATGGAGACCGTGACGCTGCTGGCCATGATGCATGCCGAGCTTCCGCTGCCCGAGGCACTGCTTCCCTGGCTCGGGGATGAGTCTCCCCGGATCGGGAGTGAATCATAGTGCGGCGCTATATATATATCATGCTTGCGGGAGGCTGCCTGCTGGCCTGCGCCGCGGACGGGCCACAGCAGCAGGGCCGCGCGTTGCCGGGTGAGGCGGTCCCAGGACAGATGCTTGCGGAGCCGGCAGCCGGCGGACAAACGGCTCCGAACAGGGATTTCATGATCCAGCCGCAATCACTGGACGTGGACGAGGTGATGGAGGGCGAAGAGGCGCATGCCCGTTTGTATGTACGCAATACCGGCTTCCTCCCCCTGCATATAGCGCGTGTGGAGTCGGCCTGCGGCTGCACGGTAAGCGCGCTGGGCAGTCATGAGGTGCCGCCGGGCGGTTTTACCACGCTGGATGTGACCATCGATACCACGGCCAAGGGCGATTCGGTGGAGAAGACGGTGAGCGTAGTCGACGCGCTCGGGCGCAGGGCCGAGGCGGTACTTCATCTTCGGGTGCGTGAAAACCCGCATGCCGGTGATATGGGCGGCAAGGGTATCTTCAGCGGCAAGTGTGCCGCCTGCCATGTGGAGCCGGTGCAGGGTGAAACAACAGGCGCAGCGATCTACGCCGCGGCCTGCGCGATGTGTCACGGGACGGATGCAGCCGGTGCCTATGCTCCGGCCTTGCGCGGCATGGATGCCGGGGCGGTGAGCCTGATTCTCGAGCATGGCATCAGTCGCCGGATGCCTGCCTTTGCCAGGGCGAAGGGAGGCCCATTGACCCCAGCCCAGGTAAGTGAATTAAGCGCTTGGCTATCGGGGCTGGACGAGCGAAGATGAAGAAGCTATAAATGCGCCATGAAAAAAAGCACTGTCATTGCCCCCTCAATTTTATCCGCTGACTTCGCCGACCTGGGCGCCGAGATTCGCGCCATCGACGAAGGTGGCTGCGACTGGGTCCACTTCGATGTGATGGACGGCTCCTTTGTACCGCCGATCACCATCGGCGACAATGTGTGCAAGGCTGTACGCCCGCACACCAAGTTGCCCATCGATGTGCACCTGATGGTCAATCATCCCGATACGCAGGTCGAGGCATTCGCCAAGGCCGGCGCCGACTATATTACCGTGCATCAGGAAGCCTGCATTCACCTTGAGCGCACCCTGCAGTACATCCGCTCGCTCGGCGTGAAGGCCGGCGTGAGCCTGAATCCGGCGACGCCGGTTTCGACCATCCAGCATGTACTGCATTGTACCGACCTGGTGCTCCTGATGAGCGTGAACCCGGGCTACGGCGGTCAGTCCTACATCCATGCGGTGACCGACAAGATTGCTCAGGCCCGCAAAATGCTGGACGATGCCGGCTGCGACGCTCGCCTGCAGGTGGATGGCGGTGTGAATGCCGCTACCATGGCCGAGGTTGCCGGTGCCGGTGCCGATACCTTTGTGGCAGGCTCCGCCGTGTATGGCAAGCCGGATTACGCGGCGGCTATCAAGGAACTGCGCGAGCTGGCAGACAACGCCTGATTAGTATCCCGGGCGCGGGCTGTTCAGGCCCGCGCCCGGTATTTTTGGTTCAGCGAACCGATTCAATGTAGAGGAAGGGCCATATGGCCAAGGAGGGAAAAAACATGAGTGACACACTTGACCATACCCGGCGCAATTTTCTGTATGTCGCCGCCGGTGGCATGGGCGCAGTTGCCGCCGGTGCGGCCGTTGTGCCTTTCATCGGCAGCATGCTGCCGGCAGCCGATACGCTGGCTGCATCCAAGACCGAGTACGACGTTTCCACCGTTGAGGCAGGCCAGCTGGTTGTGATCCAGTGGCAGGGCAAGCCGGTGTTCGTGGTGAACCGTACGCCGGAGCTTCTGAAGGAAGTCGACGGGCATGACGACATGCTCAAGGATCCGAATTCCGAGGCCATTGAAGCCGTGACCGCGGAGTGGATTACGCCGGAGAACAGGAAATACCGCGCCATCAAGCCGGAATACCTGATCGTGGTTGCCAGTTGCACCCATCTGGGCTGCATCCCGCTGTTCAAGCCGTCTGCAGGCCGCAAGGAATGGGGTGATTCGGTTCCTGAGGATTGGCCAGGCGGTTGGCACTGCCCGTGCCACGGATCGCTGTATGATATCTCGGCCCGCGTGATCAACGGATCGCCGGCGCCGCATAATCTGCACCTGATGCCATACAAGTATCTCACTGATACCAAAGTCGTGATCGGCTAACCGGAACTAGGAGGGGAATGTGTTAGAGAAAATGATGAAATCCAAGCTGTTCGGCTGGGTCGATGAGCGCACCGGCGCCGAAGCGATCATCAAGTCACAGCTGACTGAATACCAGGTGCCGAAGAACCTGAATTATATGTGGAACTTCGGTTCGCTGGCCCTGCTTGTGCTGGTGCTGCAGATCCTCACCGGCATCTTCCTGGCCATGTATTACAAGCCGAGCGCTGCCCTGACCTACGGCGGCTACACCGTGGCCTTCGATTCGGTCGAGCGCATTATGCGAGATGTGAACTTCGGCTGGCTGATCCGCTATATGCATGCGGTCGGCGCGTCGGCCTTCTTTGTTGTTGTCTACATGCACATCGCTCGCGGTATGTATTACGGTTCCTTCAAGGGTCCGCGCGAACTGCTGTGGATTATCGGTGTGGTGATCCTGCTGATCATGCAGGGCGCAGCCTTCTTCGGTTATCTGCTGCCTTGGGGCCAGATGTCCTTCTGGGGCGCTACCGTGATTACCAACCTGTTCGGCGCTCTGCCAGTGATCGGCGGCTTCCTGCAGGAAGTGCTTCGTGGTGGCTTCGCTGTCGGCGACCCGACCCTGAATCGCTTCTTCTCGCTGCACTATCTGTTCCCGCTGCTGCTGGCTGCCATTGTCGGTGGTCATGTGCATGCGCTGCATGTGGTGCACTCCAATAACCCGTCGGGTCTGGATGTGCATGAAGGCAAGAGCACGATTCCGTTCCACCCTTACTACACCATCAAGGATGCCTTCGGTGTCGGCGTGTTCCTGCTGTTCTACTGCTACATCGTGTTCTTCAATCCGCAGATGGGCGGTTACTTCATCGAGGTGGATAACTATGTGCCGGCCAACAACCTGCAGACGCCGCCGCATATCGCTCCGGTGTGGTACCTGACGCCGTGGTACACCATCCTGCGCTCCTTCGAGAGCAAGCTGCTGGGTGTGCTCGCCATGGGTGCGTCGCTGGCCATCCTGTTCGTGCTGCCGTTCCTCGATAAGAGCAAGGTGCGATCGGCCCGCTACCGTCCGGTGTATCGTCAGATGGTGTTCCTGTTCTTCATCACGGTGATCGTGCTCGGTTACTGCGGTCATTCCGCTCCGACCCCGACCCTGAAGTTGATCGGACAGCTTGCCACCACCTATTACTTCGCCTTCTTCCTCTTGCTGCCCTTTGTGCACAAGTTCGAGAAGACCAAGCCGCTGCCGGAGGAGATTTAACATGAAACTGAAGCAATTTCTGACAGTAGCGGGCATGACGCTTGCCCTGGCCATGCCGTTTGCGGCGCAGGCCAACGAAGGCGGCGTAGCATTGAAACATGCCGAGGTCGATGCATCCGACCATGAGCAGGTGCGTCGGGGCCTGACGGTGTTCGCCGAGGTCTGCATGGGCTGCCATTCGGCCAAGTATGTGACCTACAAGGGCCTGATGGATTACCCGGAGATCGGGCTTTCCCGCGAGGAAGTTGACGAGCTGCGCGGCGACAAGCCGCTGACCGCCGGCATGATCACCGATCTGAGCCCGGAAGATGCCACGGTGTCTTACGGCAAGGTTCCGCCGGATCTGTCCCTGATCGTCAATGCCCGTCGCGGTGGAGCCAACTACGTGTACTCCATTTTGACCGGTTTCGAGAGCGATCCGGATGGCAAGATTCCGGATGGCAACTACAACGAGTACTTCCCGGGGCACCGCATTGCCATGCCCGATCCGCTGGGCTGGCTGGACCATGACGAGGCCGATACGGCCGAGCTGGAGCAGCAGGCAGAGGATGTGGCTGCATTCCTGACCTTCATCGGTGATCCGCATCAGAACGAGCGTCACACCATTGGTAAGTATGTGATGATCTTCCTGATCCTGCTGACCATCGTGCTGTATCTGCTGAAGAAGGAAGTCTGGAAAGACGTGAAGCACTGATCCGGGGGATCGTGCTGGATGAAACAAGAGGGCCCGCCAACGGCGGGCCCTTTTATTGACAGGAAGGCCCGCACCAGGGGCAGGAGTCTATCGCCATGGATTGGATGTTGTTGTTGATTATGCTGCCGTTCATCGGCCTTTGCTGGTGGGCCGGCTTTTTTGCCACCAAGCGATATCGCCAGGCCAAGAATCGCGGCGAGAAATAACTGACCGCAGGCATTGAGCATGGACAGCTGGCTGGACATGGTGTTGCGACAGATCATCCTGTATTCGCTGCCGTTGATGGTGTCGCTGAGCGTGGTCGGCATGATTGAATCAAGGCTGCTGCGCAGCCCCATGCCGCATGCTTTCTTCTCCTTGTCATGGCGGGGCGCATGGCTGCCGTTTCTCGCCTGTATAGCCATGCACCGCGGGGTGGTTTTTGCGCTGCCGCGGGGCTCGGCGCGAGGCGCCAGGGCAGCTGCGTATCGCTTCGCCGGGCACGGGGTGCTCTGCGCACTCGGGCTGCTGCTCTATACATGGAGTCTGTCGCACCCGGCGGCCATGGGGCTACCGCCGCTGCATCACTGGTGGGCCAAGGTGCTGATGTTCTTCAACCTGTGCATGCTCGGTATGCACCTGCTGCCGCTGCCCGGCATGCTGCTCGGCGAATGGTTGCTTCCAAGGTTGTCGGGAACACGCATGCACGTGCTTTCCAGACTGTATAGGCTCGACGAGGCTCGTCTCGTCTGGCTCTGGGTGGTGCTTGCAGCCTCGCCTTTGCCCGATGCAATCACGGGCGCATATGTTATTTTTCCCGTCTATGCTGAGATGGCCACCTGGGCCGCCGGCATGGCGCATTGATCAGGGGAGTGAAGCTTGGCTACAAATACACCATCATCCGGACAAGGGCAGGAAACAGGGCACGCCGGGCGCGAACAGGCCGTGCTTGCCGGATTCAGCATCCGCAGCATCGCGGCCATGTACGATATGGGCATTATTTTCGCCCTGTCTTTTCTGATTTTCATTCCGGTTACCGCAGCCGAGCAGGCACTCGGGGCTATTCCGGAGTGGATCAAGGGCATGCTGGTGCTGACTGTCTTCTGGGCCTATTTCGTGGGCTTCTGGACCCGTTCCGGCGAGACCACGGGCATGCGCCCCTGGCGCCTTACCCTGGTGATGGCCGATAGCGGGAACATCCCGTCAATGGCTGCCAATACGATCCGCTTCGCGGTGATGCTGGCCACCTGGCTGGCCGCAGGCTTTGTGCTGCTTTCCATCCTTACCGGTAAGACCCAGAACACCACCTATGCAACGGTGGCGCTGCTTCCCTTTATCAGTCTTGCCTGCCTGGCCCTGACCAACAGGCGGCAGGCCCTGCATGACCTGGCTTCCGGCATCATCGTGGTGCGCCGCGCCGCGCCCGCAACGAACCAAGCCTAAAGGACAGACACATGACGCAAACGATTAACGATCAATCCATCATCATGGTGACAGGCGCTTCATCCGGTCTGGGCCGTGCGGTATGCGTGGCCCTTGCCGGTAAGGGGGCCAATGTGGTGGCCCTGGGGCGCGATGCCGATGAGCTTACCGCAACGCAGGAAATGGTTGAGAAGGCCGGTGGGCGCTGCCTTTGTATTCCCTTCGATCTGCTCGAGTTCGATTCTTACGGCAAGCTGTTTCTTGCCCTGAAAGACCAGATTCCGCATCTCGACGGCCTGATTCACTGTGCCGGGGCGCTGAAGCGCTGCACGCCGATGCAGTATGTGAAAAGCGATGATTTCCGCGCCATGCTGGATATTCACCTGGCGGCGCCGAACATGCTGACGCAGATCATGCTGCCCTTGCTTCGTCGTGCGAATGCTGCAACGGTCGTATTCACGAGCTGCGACATGATGCGCGAGGACCTGCCCAACTGGCACGGCTACGGCATGGCCAAGCGTGCACTGGTGTATGCCGCATCGACATGGCACATGGAGCACCACGACAAGCCGTACCGCTTTGTGACGCTGAACCCGGGCAAGGTGCGCACGCAGCTGTTCAAGCGGGCCTACGGCGGCATGCACCCGACGGAGGTGCCGAAGCCGGAGGCCGTTAGCGAAGCATTTCTCCGACTGCTCCAGGCGCCGGACGAGGCGGTGAAGGGGAAGGCCCTGGATTTTGCCGAGGCGATGAGCCTGTAGGTTTTTTCTGAGTGGACAGCCGGCCGCTTGCCGGTTGAAATAAAAAAGGCCGGGGAATCCCCGGCCTTTTTTTAATGCCTGATCCGAACCTATTTCACTTCGTGCCTGATATAGGCGATCAGATCCTGGATGTTATCGTCCGTAAGGTGCGTTACCATATCCTCGCCGGCACGGTCCACGTGGCGTCCGTGACGGATGCGCAGGTCGAGCAGACGATCGTCCAGATCGGAAACGGTGCGCTTCTCGGCGGCGTTGCCGATCAGCTTGATATCTCTCGGTGTGCTGTGGCATGAGGCGCAATTCTTGGCGTATAGCTTCTTGCCATTGGCCGGGTTGGCCATATAGCGCATCGAGTAGACATAGTTGGCGATATCGGCAATGTCCGGATTGCTCAGCTGGTGGCGCTTGCTGGTCATCAGGGTGCCCGGTCGACCGTAACGCATGGTGTGAACGATGCCTTCCAGATCAAGTTTCGAATACACCAGATTCTTGGCGCCTACGCCCGTCTGGGCGCGGCCGTCCATGCCATGGCAGCTGGAGCAGACAGCCTTGAAGCGTGCCTTGCCATTGGCCAGATTCGGTTTGTAGTCAAAGGTCTTGATGTAGTCGATGACGGCTTCGATCTCGAGCGGGTCGAGCGTGTACTTCTTCGGGGTCATGGCCGTTCCTTTAACCCCGTACGTGATGATGCGGCGCAGTTCATCGCGGCCCACATACTGGGCAATGGCACGGTGGTTACGCGCCGGGAAGGGCTTGAGGCTCTTGCCCTTGGCAGTCGGTTCGCCGGTGGCGCCATGGCAGACGGCGCAGTTCTTGGCGTACAGGGCCTTGCCGTCGATGTCGTCCGATGCCGATGCCAGCCCCGGCGCGACCAGCAGGCCGATGACGGCCCCAATGATAAACCTTTGTTGCATAAATCCTCTCCTTCCTCTGGGTAATCGAAGAGCTAACTATTGACCAGAGAACCGCATAGCGCAAGTAGCCTTGCGCCATACGGTTGCCGGATCAGAGATGGTTTTCTCGTTTACTGGTTGGCCACCAGATAGGCGACGACGGCATCAATCTCTTCGGCGTCGAGTTTGTGGCTGAAGGCCTTCATCATGGTTCCGGAACGACCGTTGGTGACCACATCCTTGAGGACGGCAGCATCCTTGGTCATGTCCTTCACGGCGGGGCCGGTTTTCTTCTTCTCAAGACCGTGGCACATCTTGCATTTCTTGCTGAAAACCTTGGCGCCGTCCGGCCCGGCAATGGCAGCCTGGGAACCGAGGCCGAGGCATGCTGCGGCAATCATGATGGTCAGTGTTTTTTTCATAGTTCGCTCCTTATTATGCTCCACCTCTCGTGGAGTGATACTAGATCCCCGCTGAACCGGCTGACAGGCGCAGCCTTTCCCCCAGAGGTCTATTTATTACCCTCCGCCCTACATCTCGATGGGGACGGATTTCGGCTTGTACAGCCACATCTGATACAGGCAAATCACGATCTGCAGGCCGAAGGTGATGCCGACCAGCCCGCCGGCGGAAACCACCACATAGGCGAAATCGGGGATGACCTTGGTGATATACCACGAAGAAATATCCAGCAGCAGGAAGATGAAGGGCAGCGCCACATAGGTGCGCTTGAGCGTCACGTTCATCTCGCATAGCAGGAAAATACGTCCGACGAAGAACAGGATGAATGCGATGCCGAACAGATGGATGTGCGAAACGCGCACCAGCGCCGGGATGGTCGCGCCGGTATCGGTCTTGGTCAGCTGCACCACATTGGCATAGGTGGTGAAATCGGGAATCGACATACCGCTCTCCGCCGAATGGCACATGATGCAGTTCTCGTCCATGATCGGCTTGACCCGCTCATTGAAGGCCTTTTCCCTGGCGCCGTCGTTGATCCAGTCGAGGATGATGTCCTTGGCTGCGGCATTCGGCAGGTTGGCTTCCATCGGCCCGTTGATGGCGGCACCCAGGCGTGTCTGATTATGACTGCCGTAATAGGCGATCACCACATCCTGCACCGTCAGGCCCGGCTCACCGTCGCGGCCCTGGTAGGTATAATAAAGATTGAGCAGGGCGAACAGATAACCGATGCCAATGGTAATGAGGAACATCGAATCGAGGATTTTTTCGCTGACCGAGGTATCGGAGAAGCGTTTGTATTTGGGCATGAAGAACCACCTGAAATGTTTTTCTGGATTATATGGGCTGATTCGATAAATACAATGAATTCAAATACTTGAGTTTTTTTATAGGGGATTGGGCATGGTCCGGGAGGCGCGTGCGGAATCGCCCGGCCCGAGCGGGCTGATTTGCCCCCTCTACGGCGGCTGGCTTTGCTTCGTGCCTTTGCGATAGAGTCGGCCGCCCATCCTTGGCGGCCTTCGACAGCCGGGGACGGAGGAGGAGAGAGAACCATGTTTGGACTTGGAACCACGGAACTATTGCTGGTGCTGCTGATCGTGATCCTGCTGTTCGGCGCCGGCAAGCTGCCGCAGCTAGGCGCGGGCCTTGCGAAAGGAATCAGGAACTTCCGCAAGACGATGTCGGATGATGCACCCGCGGACAAGGCCGAGGCACCCGATAAGAAGGAGTAGGAACGCGTTATGCCCGATATCGGGCTTTTCGAATTGATTCTGATCGGCGTGCTGTTGTTCGTTGTCGTCGGTCCGGAGCGCATGCCCGAGTTCTTTTCGCAGATCGGCAGGTGGGTGCAGAGCGGGCGCGGCTGGATGCGCCAGTTCCGCCAGGAAATCACCCGCGAGACTTCGGATATCACCACACCGATCCAGCAGGCGCGGTCACAGGTTCAGCAGCAGTTGGACGAGGTTAGCCGTACGGCCCGGGATATCGGCGCGGGATCGCATGTTCCTGTCGATGAGCAGCAGGCGGAAGACGGCCAGCCTGATCCTGCGGGGCAGGCCGAATCAGCACAGGATCAACCCGGACGGGGACGGACGGACGGATGACCGGTGCGGCCGGCGGCCTGTTGCCGCATTTAAGGGAGCTGCGCCGCAGGGTCATGATTGCCGGCGGAACCTACCTGCTCGGTGTTGCCATCCTGATGAACTGGTCGGCTCCGGTATTCAATTTCATGGCAGCGCCGCTGCTCTCGGCCCTGCCGCCCGGTACGCCGATGATCTTTCTTAGCGCCCCGGATGTGTTTTTCACCTACCTGAAGATCGCATTGCTGGGCAGCCTGTTCCTCACGTCCCCTGTCACCTTCTACCAGGTATGGGCCTTTATCGCACCGGGGCTGTACCGGCATGAACGGCGGTTGTTCTCGTTTTCCGTGGCCGGCAGTGTGCTGTTGTTCGCGATCGGCGGGGCCTTTGCCTATTATATTGTGTTTCCGCTGGTGTTCACCTTCTTCCTCGGCTTTGCCACCGACCAGATTCACGCGCTGCCGGCGGTGCGCGAATACCTGTCGCTGTTCATGAAGCTGCTGTTTGCTTTTGGTCTGAGTTTCGAGATTCCGATCATCCTGGTGCTGGCCACACGGCTCGGTCTGACCACGCGCTCAAGGCTCGCCGGACAGCGGCGTTACGTGATTGTCTGGGCCTTTGTGGTTGCCGCTATCCTGACCCCGCCGGACATCATTTCGCAGGTACTGCTCGCCCTGCCCATGATGTTGCTGTTCGAGATCGGCCTGTTGTTATGTGGCCGGGATGAGGCAGACGATGCGCCGCAAGCCGACGAGGATGAAGGCATCCGGAAAGAGGGTTGAGAAGGCGCATTGCAGCGGCTTTTCGCCGGCGCGTTCCTTGACCGGATTTGGCCCTCTGCCTACACTCGCCAACTTCTTTTCAATATCCTGCAATCAGGGAGACATCAGAGAAACCCATGCGTGAATTCGACAAGATCAAGCGTCTCCCCCCTTATGTTTTCGCCGTTGTGAACCAGCTGAAGATGGAGCTTCGCCATGCCGGCCACGACATCATCGATCTCGGCATGGGTAACCCTGATCAGCCCACCCCGCAGCATATCGTCGACAAGCTTTGCGAGGCTGCGCAGGACGGTCGCAATCACCGCTACTCGGTGTCGCGCGGTATTCCGGGCCTGCGTCGGGCCATTTGCGGGTGGTACAAGCGCAAGTTCGATGTCGATCTCGATCCGGAAACCGAGGCCATTGCCACCATCGGCTCGAAGGAAGGCCTGGCCCACCTGGCCGTGGCCATCACATCGCCGGGTGATCTGATCCTCACGCCGAATCCCGCCTATCCGATTCATCCTTACGGCTTCATCATCGCCGGGGCCGACATCCGGCATGTGCCGATGGGCCCGGGACGCGACTATTTCGAGGATGTGCAGAAGGCCGTGAAGGATTCCTGGCCGCGCCCGAAGATCCTGGTGGTCAATTTTCCGTCGAACCCGACCGCGCAGGTGGTCGACCTGGACTTTTATGTGAAGCTGGTCGATTTCGCGCGCGAGAACGACCTGATCGTGATTTCCGATATTGCCTATGCCGAAATCACTTTCGACGATTACCAGTGCCCGTCGATCATGCAGGTGCCGGGCGCGAAGGATGTGGCGGTTGAGTTCTACTCGCTGTCCAAAACCTATAATATGCCGGGCTGGCGCATGGGCTTCATGGTCGGCAACAGGGAAATCGTTGCAGCACTCGCCAAGATCAAGTCGTATCTCGATTATGGTACCTTCCAGCCGCTGCAGATTGCGGCATGCGCCGCGTTGAACGGACCGCAGGATTGCGTGGCCGACATCCGCGCCATGTACCAGTCGCGCCGCGATGTGCTGATCGACGGCCTGCACAAGATGGGCTGGATGGCCGAGAAGCCGAAGGCCAGCATGTTCGTCTGGGCCGAGATTCCGGACGAGTTCAAGGCGATGGGCTCGCTGGAATTCTGCAAGCAGATGCTGGAGCAGGGCGGTGTGGCCGTATCTCCGGGCATCGGCTTCGGCGATTATGGCGACCAGTATGTGCGCATCGCACTGATTGAAAATGAGCACCGCACCCGCCAGGCACTGCGCGGCATGCGCCAGTTCCTGCACGCCGGCGGCTGAACTGACAGCATCGCGGGGCGCCCGGTCGGTTCGGGCTTGCATCGAGTAAAAATGGAGTGATTGAATGACTGAATTGAGAGTAGGCCTGCTGGGCATGGGCACCATCGGTACCGGTGTTGCCCGCATCCTTATCGAGCAGCAGGATTTGATCCGTCGCAGGCTCGGCAAGCAGGTTCGCCTGGTGGCCGCAGCCGACAGGGATACCACGCGCGATCGCGGGCTGGACTTCACCGGCGTGCGCCTGTGCAACGATGCCGCAGAGGTGATTGCGGCCGATGATGTCGACCTTGTGGTCGAGCTCATCGGCGGCTACGAGCCGGCGCGAACATTCGTACAGGCCGCTCTGGAAAGCGGCAAGCATGTGGTTACAGCCAACAAGGCGCTGATCGCCAAACACGGCGACGAACTGTTTCCGCTTGCCGTGGCCAATGGCCTGCAGATCGGTTTCGAGGCCGCTGTCGGCGGCGGCATTCCTTGCATGAAGGCGCTGCGCGAGGGCCTGGCTGCCAATGCCATCGAATCGGTTTACGGCATTCTGAATGGCACCTGCAACTTCATTCTCAGCAAGATGGAAAACGAAGGCTCGGATTATGCCGGTGCACTGCACGAGGCTCAGGCCCTGGGCTATGCAGAGGCCAACCCGACCTTCGATGTCGAGGGCATCGATACCGCGCACAAGCTTTCCATTCTGGCGGCCATGGCCTTCGGTTCGAAGATCAAGTTCGACGAGGTGTATACCGAGGGGATTACGAAGATTACTGCAGCCGATATCGAGGCCACGCACGAGATGGGTTATCGGATCAAGCTGCTCGGTATTGCCAAGCCGCATTTCGACAACGGCCTGAACCAGGTGGAGATGCGCGTGCATCCCACGCTGGTGCCGCTGAACTCTCAGATCGCGCAGGTTTCCGATTCCTATAACGCGGTGCAGATTTCCGGCGACTTCGTCGAGCACACGATGTATTTTGGTCGCGGTGCGGGCGAGCGGCCGACCGCCTCCGCCGTGGTGGCCGACATCATGGATATCGCCAGCGGCTTTCCGGATGGCATCGAGCACCTGGCCCCGCCGATGGGCTTCGTGGAAAGTTCCAGGCAGGAGATTCCGACCATGCCGGTGGACGATGTGGTCTGCGAGTACTACCTGCGCCTGATGGTCAGGGACGAGCCGGGCGTGATCGCCGCGGTCACCTCGATCCTGGCCGACCATCGCATCAGCCTTGAAGCACTGGTGCAGAAAGAGCGCCATGCCAGCAACTGCGTGCCGATCGTGATGCTCACCCATGAGACCACAGAAGGGAACATGCAGGCGGCCATCAGCCGCATTACCGGCCTTGCGGCCGTCGAAGAGGATGTGCTGATTCTGCGTAAAGAATCGGCCGTGGCCTAGGCTCGACAGGCCTAAGGGATACAAAGGAAATAGACATGCCCAGATACGAAGGAATCATCAACCGCTACCGCGCTTTTCTGCCGATTGCCCAGGACGATGCAGTCATCACGCTCTACGAGGGCGACACGCCGCTGCACGAATCGATGAACCTGAAGAATGCCATCAACCCCGAACTGAATATCTACCTGAAGTTCGAGGGCCTGAATCCGACCGGTTCGTTCAAGGACCGCGGCATGACCATGGCCGTCACCCAGGCCTATAACTCCGGCTCGCGCAAGGTGATCTGCGCCTCGACCGGCAATACCTCCGCCTCGGCGGCGGCCTATGCGGCCAATTGCGGCATGGAAGCCTTCGTACTGATTCCGGACGGCAAGATTGCACTCGGCAAGCTCTCGCAGGGTATGCGTTACGGTGCCAGGGTGATCCAGATTCGCGGTAATTTCGACGATGCACTTGAACTGGTGCGTACGATCTCGGCCGACGGCTCGATTTCGCTGGTCAACTCGGTGAATCCCTACCGTATTCAGGGCCAGAAAACCGCCTCCTTCGAGATTGTGGACGAGCTTGGTTTTGCTCCCGATTTCCATGCCCTGCCGGTCGGCAATGCAGGCAATATCACCGCCTACTGGGCCGGCTACAAGGAATACTTCGACAAGCGTATTTCGAAGAGCCTGCCGAAAATGCTCGGTTTCCAGGCTGCTGGCGCGGCCCCGATCGTCAATGGCGCGCCGGTGGATAACCCTGAAACCATTGCCACCGCTATCCGCATCGGCAAGCCGGCTTCGTGGAAGCAGGCCGAGGCCGCGCGCGACGAGTCCGGCGGCGTGATTGATGCGGTGACCGATGATGAAATCCTCGAGGCCTACAATATGCTGGCCTGTATGGAAGGCGTGTTTTGCGAGCCTGCCTCGGCGGCCTCGGTGGCCGGCGTGATCAAGCTGAACAAGGCAGGCTACTTCCAGCCGGGGGCCAGCATTGTCTGCACCCTGACCGGCAATGGCCTGAAGGACCCGGATACGGCGATGAGGAACGTGACCAGTCCGGTTACCATCGATGCAACCGAGGATGCCGTGCGCAGGGCGCTCGATTCCTGATTCCGATACCCGGCCTGTTGTAGCAAGGCTTCCATGACACTGCTGATCATCACCGATGCCCTGATCGACGGGGAGGGAGACGGCTTTGCCCTGCATCCCGCGCTCGCGCCGATCCGTGAGCGCTGCACGCGCATGCGTCGTCAATGGTTCGCCTGCGCCGACAATAACCCGCTCGGCTGGTATGCCGCGCTGGTCGAAACCGGGCCCGCGGCGTTACTGGCCGCGCGTTGTCCGGACATCACGGCCTCGGTGCGCCAGGCCTGGGTGGCTTCTCCATTTCATGCCATGCTCGGGCGCGATACGGTCCGTCTTCTACCCGAGGCCGACTTTCCGTGGAGCGCGGACGATGCCGACTGGCTGGCCGGCGAGCTGAACCCGCTGCTGGCCGAGGAAGGCATGCACCTGCATGCCTGTGGCGCGGCCCTGATCCTCACTTGCGATGAACCCCTGAACGCGGCCCCGGCACCGTTTGCCTCCATTGCCGGCCGTTTTCTGCCCAACCGGCACCCCGAGGGAGCCGATGGCGGGCGCATGATGCGCTTGCTGGCCGAGATACAGATGTTCATGCACAACCGTCCGCAGCCGACGCGCGAGGGCTATCCGCCCATGACCGGCCTGTGGCTGTGGGGCGCCTGCGACATGCCGGCCCCGATTCCTGTTTCCCTGTTGCCGGTGGAGAGTCCGGACCCTTGCCTGCAGTCGTTTGAGCATGCCCACGGGGCGCCGTTGATGGTTTGTCAGGCCGCGCAAATCGATGCGCTGGTGGCGCCAGGCAGGCCGCCGAAGCACGTGCTGCTGGCCGGTGCGGGGCATGCCGTGCTGCTTCATCGCTCGCTGATTCCATCCTTCTCGAGGGGGTGGAAGGCAAAGTTGCCGGGCTGCGAATCCGACCTGCTGCATCATCTGAGAAACATCGCCCATGCTTCCTGAGCAGACGACGCTGCGTGGTCGCAGGCTGGTATGGCGACATGATGCCCTGCATGCCGACGATCCGCTGGCTGCATGGCAGGGCCTGCTTGCCGCACGTTCCCTGAATGAATCGGATGCCTTCTTCACGCCAAGGTTGGCCGATTTGCCCGATCCCTTCGCCATGCGGGATATGCAGAGGGCCGCGAGCCGCATGGCCGCAGCGATTCAGCAAGGAGAGCCGATTCATGTATTCGGTGATTTCGATGCCGACGGGGTGAACGGCACGGCGATTCTGGTTGAGGCCCTGCGCGCCGCCGGTGCTGAGGTCACGTTCTCTATCCCGCACCGCTCCGATGATGGTCACGGCATTGGCGTGGAACCGGTGCTGGAGGCCGTGGAGCGCGGTATCCGGGTCGGCATCAGCGTGGATACGGGCACCACCTGCATGGAGGCATGCAGTGCAGCCCGGGATGCCGGCATGGACCTGATGGTTACCGATCATCACCTGCCCGAGGAAACCTTGCCGCCGGCCTATGCTCTGCTCAATCCTGCCCGTAACGATTGCGGTTTCGCGGACCGCAAGCTGTGCGGCACCGGCGTAGCGTTCTTCCTGCTGATGGCTGTATGGAAGGTGTTGGCGGACAAGGGGGCGCGGCCGGATTTCGATCTGCGTCGCCTGCTGGACCGCGTCGCCGTGGCGACCGTTGCCGATGTGATGGACCTGGTCGGCGTGAACCGGGTGCTGGTGTACCACGGGCTGCAAAGACTGAACACCGCGCCCTCCACCGGCATGGCTGCGCTGATGCAGGTCGCCAGGGTTCGCAAGGCCGTGAGCGCCGAAACCATCGGTTTTTATCTTGCCCCGCGCATCAATGCCGCCGGCCGCATGCAGCACGGGGAAGCGGCCATGCGCATGCTGTCCACGCAGGATATGGATGAGGCAGTAGCCCTTGCCGCGGAGCTGGACGAGGCAAACAAGCAGCGCAGGGCCGTTGAGGCCGAGGTGTTCAAGCAGGCCGAGGCGAAGCTTGCCGGATCAAAGGTTCTGGCCACCTGGGATGCCGAATGGCATGCCGGCGTGGTGGGGCTGGCCGCCGGCCGGCTCGCACGCAAGCACGGCAGGCCCGCGGCTGTCGGTTTCGTTACCCCGGACGGCGGTGTGCGCGTCTCGCTGCGTGGCACGCCGGGCTTCCACATCGGGGACCTGTTGAACGCATGCAGCGGGTACCTCGAAGGCTTCGGTGGCCATGCCGGTGCCGGTGGCGGTGGCATCAAGGCAGGGGCATGGGATGATTTCGCGGCGGCCTTCGGTGCTGCGGTTGAGGCTCAGGCGGTTGATGCCGCCAATCATCTGGAGCAGCAGGTGGATGGCGTGCTGGCCCTGGGTGCGATGCACGCGGGCCTGGCCGAACGTCTGGCCCGTTTCGAGCCATTAGGTCGCGGCAATCCGCCCTGCACATGGCTGCTGGAGGGGCTGCACATCGCCGACCGCCGCGACATGAAGGGCGGCGTGTCCCGCCTGAAGGTCAGCGACGGCGCCGGCTGGCTGGATTGCATCATCTTCGGTGCCAACGGCTTTGCCCAACCCTTGCAGCCCGGCTGTGCCGTTTCCCTGATCGGCCAGCTGCAACTCGACGACTACCGAGGCAACGGCGCCGTCCAGTTCGTCGTCGAGGATGCGCTGCTTTCGGATTGATCCGTACCGGAGCGTTCAGCTTCACTTCAGATAACCACACTATGTTTATGGGACTCAGGCAGAACACGCTGCTGTGGCGAGAAGGCCTGAATACCTTTCAATCAAGGAGTTCCCATGAACAGATCACTGATCATCGCGGCCGCGGCTGCTCTGGCATTCACAGGCATGACTGCGGACGAGGCCGTCGCCGGGGCGGAGAGCAAGTGCAAGACCTGCCACACCTTTGACAAGGGCGGCAAAAACCGCATGGGTCCGAACCTGTTCGGTATCGTCGGCAAGAAGGCCGGCTCCGCCGAAGGCTACAGGTATGGCCCTTACCTGAAGGGTGTCGACTTCACCTGGGACGAGAAGCGGATCAGGGCATGGATCGAGGATTCCGGCAAGGTAGCCAAGGCAGACGGCAAGCGGACCAAGATGCCGACCCAGCGCGTCAAGGGCGAAAAGGCTGACGAGGTTATCGCCTTCCTGAAGACACTGAAGTAATTCCTACGCGTTAAACGCAACCAGGGGCCGGTTATCCGGCCCCTTTTTTGTCAGTTACCCTCAAGGATGAAGCTTGCTGCCTTCAGGCCGTCGACCGCGGCGGAGACGATGCCGCCGGCATAGCCTGCACCTTCGCCGACAGGGTAGAGGCCCTTCAGGGATACAGACTGCATGGAGTCGTCACGGCTGATGCGCACCGGGCTGCTGGTGCGGGTTTCGCTGGCCAGCAGGTTGGCTTCATCCGATAAATAGCCGCGCATGCGGCGGTCGAAGCCGCGGATTCCCTCGGCCAGCGGCGAAGCAATCCAGTGCGGCAGCAGCTCCCACAGGTCGGTGGGGATGGCGGCCGGCTTGAAGCAGCAGCCGGCCAGGGCCCCTGTTGCTTTTCTATTCACGAAATCGGTCAGTCGCATGGCAGGTGCCGCATACTGGTTTCCAGCCATCCTGTAGGTGGCGCGTTCGATCTCGCGCTGGAAGTGCACGCCGGAGAGCGGGTGCGATGCAATGCCGTGGCGCTCGATATCCTCGGGCGTGACCTGCACCACCAGCCCCGAATTGGCGAATTCGCCGGAGCGTTTGGCATTGCTCATGCCGTTTACCGCCATGCCGCTTTCTTCGGTGGGCGAGGGCACGATCAGCCCGCCCGGACACATACAGAAGGAATACACGCCGCGCTTGCCGAGATGCGCATCGGCCACCTGGTGGGTGATTGAATACTCGGCGGCGCCGAGCGCCGGGTGACCGGCTGCGGGGCCGAACTGGATGGAATTGATCAGGGCCTGCGGATGCTCGGCGCGCACGCCCACGGCGAAGGCCTTGGCTTCGAGTTTGATTCCCAGGCCGTGCAGGTGTTCGTAGGTATCGCGCGCCGAATGGCCGGTGGCCAGCACCACGCAATCGCCATCAATCTCACTGCCGTCAGCAAGCCTTACGCCGCTTACCCTGTCTCCATTGGTCAGCAGTGCATCCACGCGCGCGTTAAAACGGTAGTCCACGCCCAGGGATTCGAGATGGCTGCGCATGTTGCGCACGATACGAACCAGCTTATCGGTGCCCAGGTGCGGGTGGGCGTCGATCAGGATGTCGTAATTCGCCCCGAAGCGCACGAAGGTGTGCAGCACATTGCGCACCAGGGGGTTCTTGATGCGCGTGTACAGCTTGCCGTCGGTATAGGTGCCTGCGCCGCCCTCGCCGAAGCAGATATTGCTCTCGGTGTTCAGCTCGCCGCGGCTTCTCAGGCGCCCGATGTCCCGCATGCGGGTCTCCACCGGCTGGCCGCGCTCCAGCAGCGTCACGCGCATGCCGGATTCGGCCAGTTCGAGTGCTGCGAACAGCCCCGCGGGACCTGCACCGACCACGATGGCGTGCCGGTT